>Ga0307423_1000003_pt1 | contig 142632 bp, 113 predicted proteins | sample SalMarWE160310MG_FD_202154 | JGI IMG/M metagenome (GOLD analysis project Ga0307423, IMG submission 202154) | Salt marsh sediment microbial communities from the Plum Island Ecosystem LTER, Massachusetts, United States - WE1603-10 | ecosystem: Environmental > Aquatic > Marine > Intertidal zone >...
GCATCCTGCCCTCCCACACACTGGCAGGGGAACCGCCGACCGTGACTGGGAACAGCGCGCAAACCTCCGGCCCGCTCGGTCCGTCGGCTGTGATCTCGACCCAGACGGTTCCCGTTCGGTGACCCAGCGGGATGCTGGCCAACCCCCAGCGGCCGGCGGCGCCGACGCTCAGAATCTCGATGCCTCCGTCGGCAGCGAGGAGAATCACTTCTGGATCCCTCAGACCGCCAAGGAGCTGGAACTGCAAGGGAAGGTTGGAGCCCGCGCCGCCGCTGGTCGGGAAGCTCGAGAGTTTGACCGTCCGCTTGACGGCCAGGATTCCCCACCGCCATCGGAATGGAGGGTTCTGGGCGGGAATCCTGGCTACGCCGATATGGGTCGCACCCTCGAGCCCGGGCTGAGCGAGGAGCTCACGAACACCTTCGATGACCTCCTCGGTGCTGTCCTCGGTCGTGTAGAGGACCGTCGCGGTGGCAGATGGATCCGGGCAGCCCGCCCAATGGACCATGAACTCGATCGCGGCGAGTGGTGGCTGCGTCGTGGCGTCATGCGGCACCTGTCGGGCGTAGGCCGCCGCCGCCCGCATCAGGCAGGGTGAGAGGCGGAGCCGGGGGAAGGCGGCAGCCAGCTTCTGTGAGACCTCGGTTCGCGGGCTCTGCCCGTCGGTCGTATAGTACTGGGCCGCCGGGGCTGTCATGACGTAACGCACATGCCGGCCCAGGGCGCCGTCCACGCTTGCCGCCGGAGCCGCGCCGAGGCTCGTGAGTGCTGTGCCGCAGGCGAGGAGGAGAGCTGTTGTCGCCACCGCTGTGCCGGCCCGGCGGACAACCGTGGCGGGGGGATCACAGGTGCCGCCGTCCAGGTGCTCGACCTCCACGTTCAGATCCTAACCGGATCATTGACTCGCGGTCTACTGCGAACGGCCTCTCTGTCCACTCTCAACAACATGGCCGAGGTGCTGGGTCGCTATCCCGACACGCGGGTCATCGTCTCGGGCTACACGGACTCCCAGGGTAGCGAGGAGCACAACCTGCAGCTGTCGGAACGGCGCGCTTCCTCGGTCCGTAGCTCTCTCATCTCGCGCGGGGTACGGCAGGAGCGAATCACGGCGGTGGGCCTTGGGGAGAGCGATCCAGTCGACACCAACCAGACCGCCCAAGGGCAACAGAACAACCGGCGGGTGGAGCTTCGCGTCCTCTTTGATAGGGCATAGGCGGCCTGTTGGCGGGCGAGTTCCGGGACGCGGTTGTGGGCCTCTGCACCACCTTCTCCTGTTGACGCGCTGATTGACCTGGATCAAGGACTGCGGCGGCCTCCGGGCCGATCCTGGTTCCAGGAGGTGCGCATGAGGCTGCCCAAGATCCTGGCTGCTCGTCGCGGTGCACAGCTGGTGATGGCGGCGGTCGTGATGCTCATTGGGGTTCAGTTCGGGATGTGGGTGCGCCCGCAGCTGGTCGGGTTGTGGCCGAGCGTGTCTCGCCCCGCAGGCGCCGAAGGTTTCCTGCCGATCGACGCCATGCTCGCCTTCCGTCACTGGTTGGGCACGGGCGCCATCGATGCGATTCACCCGGCGGCACTCGCCATCTTCGTCGGCATCTGCTTGATGTCTACGATCGTCGCGAGATCCTTCTGTTCGAACCTGTGCCCAGTCGGGTTGGTCTCGGAGCTGCTCGGACGCCTCGGCCTGCGTTCGGTCGGCCGTACGGTGACGCCGCCGAATTGGATCGACATTCCGCTGCGTGGGCTCAGGTTCGTCCTGCTCGGTTTCTTTGTTTGGGTGATCTGGTTCGCCATGGACCAGCGAGGGGTCGAGGCCTTCCTCACCAGCCCCTATGCCAAGGTCGTCGATGCCAAGATGTGGTTGTTCTTTGCCAGACCGTCACGGTTGACCGTCGCCGTGCTCGGCATACTGGTCGTCGGCTCGGTGTTCGTGCGCGATCTCTGGTGCCGCTACCTGTGTCCGTACGGAGCCCTTCTCGGGATCCTCGGTCGCCTCGCCCCGCTCAAGGTGACTCGGAGAGAGGACCTCTGCACCGGCTGTCAGGCATGTACCAGGGCCTGCCCGGCGCGCCTGCCGGTCCATAGCATGGGGCGGGTTGCGTCGATCGAGTGCACCTCGTGCCAGGACTGTGTCGTTGCATGCCCGGTCGAATCGTGTCTTGCAGTGCGGCCGCCGCTGGTCGTGTCGCGACGCCGCTGGCTCAGGCCTGCGGTGGCGGTGGCTCTGGCGGTCTCCCTCTACATCGTCGTCATCGGCGGCTTCCGTCTCACCGGTCACTGGCACACGACAGTCACACAGGCCGAGTATCACCATCGCCTGCGCCAGATCGACTCACCCCTCTACACCCATGTGAGGGGCGTCGCGATGGTCGAGCCATCGCAGGTGACCGGCGGCACTGCGGAGTCGCTTCAAGCCAGGCGCTAGCAGGGCCGTTGACACACGGCGACGGGTTACAGCGAACCGGCTGCGACACGAGCAGGTCGGCGCCGGGAGCTGCCGGCGCAACGGCGGCTCTCGCACCGCTGACAGCGTCAAACATGCGCCGTATACTGCCGGAATGAGTCGAGCTCCCGAGACCTTGCTCGAGGTTCCGCTCGTCAGACACCTGCCGGAGGATCTCAGTCAGCGGCTGATCGCGATCGGGACGGAGCGCCGCTTCGAGCGCGGAGAGATCCTGTTCATGGAAGGGGCGACCGCAGAGGCGATGTACGCCGTCGTGTCGGGGAAGATCAAGCTCGTGCGCTACTCCCCGAAGGGCAAGGAGCTGCTTCTGCATCTCGTCAAGCCGGGCCAGAGCTTTGCCGAGGCGGCGCTGTTCGGAGAGCGGACCTACCCCGCCACGGCGGTCGCTCTCGAACGCACGGCGGTCTGGGTGTGGGAGCGGGACCGCCTGCTGCGGCTCATTGCCGAGGTGCCCGGCCTGGCCCTGGCCATGATTGCCTCTATCTCGGTGTGGACACGCCGGCTTGCCGGCAAGCTCGAGCTGCTGACCCAGCGGCGAGTCGAAGAGAGATTCGCGATCTACCTTCTCGGGCGCGCGGGGGGGCGGGACCTCGCTCAAGGCGAGGAAATCGAGCTGCGTGAGCCGCGCCACCTCATTGCTGCGCAGTGTGGGACCGCGCCCGAGGTGCTGTCACGGACCCTACGCCGTCTTGAGGAGGAGGGGATCCTCCATGCCGAGGCAGAGGTGATCCGGATTCTCGAGCCGCAGCGGCTGCGCGACCTGGCGGAGGCCATCGAGTAAGCGAGCCGGGTCAGAAAGTCGGTGGGAGAGAGAGTCCAACTCCTTGCAATTGACACCCGTTCTCGAGCGCGGCATGATGAGGAGGATGCGAGGCCGTCGGTTGAGCTCGTTGGCGATAGCGGCCACCCTGTTGGTGGCCTGGCACGGGCTCCTCATCCGCCTGCCGCACACCCACCTTGACGACCAGGTTCCGCGCTACGAGGGAACCTGCTCGGCCGCCCGTCCCGGAAGCCATGCCTTTCACCTTCACCGCACGCCGGTACAGCTGGCGCCGCACCAGTGCCTGGCCTGCCTGGTCAGCTCCACCTCGGCTGCGCCGACCGGCGAGAGCGCGGTTCCGACGCCGCAGACGGCGACCGGGCACGCATCGTCCCTCCTCGAGAGCCCGCCGGCCATCGAGCGGGCCCACCTTCCCGACCTACGCGCTCCTCCCATCCTCTCCTGAGGTCCGCGGGTGAGACGCCCGCGCTATCGTGAACGGACAGCTCAGGGATGACAGGAGGAATCATGCGACTCAAGAACGCCCGAGCTTTGCTCGGTGTGGTCCTGGTTCTCTCGACGGGACTGGTGGCATCGGCGCAAGAAACGCCGCCCGCAACCACTAAGGAGTCCCCCACCGTCGAGCAGCTGCAGCAGCGTTTGGAGAAGCTCACGCAGCAACTGCATGAGGTCCAGCAGCAGCTGCAGGAGCTCACGGCAAAGCAGAAGACGCAGCAGCAGCAGTCTGAGGCAGAGAGCCTGCGCCAAGAAGCGGCGGCCGAGGCGGCGCGCGCAGCCTCCCCGGGAAAGGTTGACACGACCACTGCGTTCATCTCCGGAACCCGGATGCAGCCGCAGCTGAATCCGGAGATCTCGGTCACCGGCAACATGTTCGCCATCGGTGGTACCAGCGAGAAGGAGCGGGCTTCGATCGGCGAGTGGGAGCTCGATGTGCAGTCCTACCTCGATCCGTACACCCGCATGCATGTCGTCTTTTCCAAGCCGGAGGATGGTGGCATCGATCTCGAGGAGGGGTACGTGACCTGGCTCAACCTGCCGGGTAGCACCAGCCTGTCCGTCGGCAAGAAGCGCCAGCAGTTCGGTGTCCTCAACCGCTGGCACCCGCACGCCTACGATCAGGTCGACGGCCCGTGGGTGCTTCAGGAGAGCTTCGGTGAGGAGGGACTGAAAGGGACGGGTCTGTCGCTGGACTGGCTGATGCCGCGGCTCTGGGCGCATGCCAACGAGCTCACCGTCGAGGTCATGAACGGCAACAACGATGTTGCCTTCGCCGGCGAGGACTGGCAGCACCCGTCAGTTCTCGCTCGACTCAAGAGCTACTGGGACCTCACACCGGACAGCTACCTGGAGATCGGCCTGAACGGCCTGCATGGTAACGCGGATGCCGCGGGTCGACTGAACCATGACTTCTACGCCCTCGACCTGACCTACAACTGGTACCCGGCGAACCGCGAGATTTACCACGAGTTCACGCTGCGGGGAATGCTCCTGCGTTCTCGGCTCGACCTGGATAGCATCGCGCGGCGGGACGCGTGGGGCGGATACCTCTACGGGCAGTACAAATTCTCGCCCCACTGGATCGCCGGCCTACGCTACGACCGGGTCGACGACCAGCGCGAGGCCGGGCACCGCTACTGGGGCTTGTCGCCATACCTGACCTTCTGGGAGTCGGAGTTCGTGCGCCTGCGCGGGCAGGCAAGCTATCGCAGAGACAATCTCTACGGAGCCGATCGGCGCTTCGTCCTCCAACTCACGATCGCGGCAGGTCCGCACAAGCACGACCACTACTGACGGGAGGGATCATGAATAACGCGAGATCGATTCTGCCCATGCTGCTGGTTCTCGGCTTTCTCATGCCCTCCGCGGCCGACGCCAAGGTCAACGTCGTGACAACGTTGCAGGACTACGCGGCGATTGCGCGCGAGGTCGGCGGAGACCGGATCGAGGCGAGAGCCATCGTCGCCGGCAACGCCGATCCTCACTTCATCAAGCCGAAGCCGTCGTACGCCCTCATGCTTCGCAGCGCCGACCTGTTCGTCAGTACCGGCCTCGACCTCGAGCTGTGGGCGCCGGTGCTGGTGAACAAGTCCGGCAACCGCAACATCGTCGACGGCGGTCCGGGCTACGTAGCGGCGGCGCACGGGATCGAGTTGCTGCAGAAGCCGGCGTCGCTGGACCGGTCCGGCGGCGATATCCACATCTACGGCAACCCGCACATCCAGACCTCGCCACTCAATGCGGCCATCATCGCCAGGAACATTGCCACGGGCCTGTGCAAGGTGGACCCGGACGGCTGCCGCGCCTACCAGACAAACCTGGCCGCCTTCAACGACCGGCTTGCCCGCCGGCTCTACGGCGATGACCTGGTGGGGCTACTCGGCGCGGATGCCCTGGACGGGCTGGCGCGCAAGGACCGTCTGATCCCGTTCCTGCATGATCACGGCCTGGCCGACAAGCTCGGCGGCTGGATGAAACAGGGTCTAGCGTTCCGCGGCCGGAAGATCGTCAGCTACCACAAGAACTGGGTGTACTTCACGACGCTGTTCGGCCTTGACGTGGTCGACTACGTAGAGGCCAAGCCGGGGATTCCACCTACCGCGCGCCACGTGGCTGACCTCATCCGGGAGATCAAGTCGCAGAAGATTCGTGTGCTGCTGGCGGCCAACTACTTCGAGCGGCGTAAGCCGCAGCTGATTGCCGATCGCACCGGCATCGTGCCCGTCATCGTGCCGACCTCGGTGAACGGGGAGGCCGGTGTCGACACCTACTTCAAGCTCATCGACACCTGGGTGTCTCGCCTGCGAAGCGCCTTCGCACAGGTGGATGCAGGGGAAGGGAAACCGGCATCCGCCGGAGCCGGGAAGAGCTGAGCGAATGCAGCGGCCGCCGCGGGTCTTCCCGCGGCGGCCTTCACGATGTTGAGAGGGAACGAGGAGCCGTCCGATGATCGAGATGCTGAGCTTCATGGCTGCGCCGTTTGCCGCCTGCCTGGTGCTGGTGGGGATCCACGCCTACTTCGGAATCCACGTCATCGAGCGACGCGTGCTGTTCGTTGACCTCGCGGTCGCCCAGTTTGCGGCCCTCGGAGCGGTGGTGGGCTTTGCCGGCGGTCACCATCCCGGCAGCCTCGGCTCGACGCTGTACAGCATGGCCTTCGCGACCATTGCGGCGGCGCTCTTCGCCGTCACGCGGATGCGCCACGAGAAGCTGCCTCAGGAGGCGATCATCGGCATCACCTTTGTAGTCGCGTCGGCGGCAGCGATCCTCGTGGCCGACAAGGCGCCCGAAGGCGCCGAGCACATCAAGGAAACGCTTGCCGGCAGCCTCCTGTGGGTCACCTGGCCGACGGTCGTCAAGGACCTCGTCATCTACTCAGCGGTGGGGCTGTTTCACTGGTGCCTTCGCAAGCGTTTCCTGCTCATTACCACCCGGCCGGAGGAGGCGTATCGACGGGGCTGGTGGGTGCAGTGGTGGGACTTTCTGTTCTACCTGTCGTTCGGGGTCATCATCACCTTCTCGGTGGAGATCGGCGGCATCCTGATGGTGTTCAGCTACCTCGTGATCCCGGCGTGTATCGCGATCCTGCTGGCCGAGAGCATGCGCAGGCGGCTGATCCTCGGGTGGGTCATCGGCTGGCTCGGCTCGGCCGTTGGGCTGGTTGGATCGTACGTCTGGGACTTCCCGACCGGACCCGCGATCGTGGTCGTGCTCGGGCTGATGCTCATCCTGACGTGGGTGGTCGACGTGGCGCGCCGGGGCAGGGCGATTCCCCAGGTTACCGTGGGGAGCCCTCCTCGAGGTCGCCTCTGACCGGTTTGAGGCCGCGACCGGCGTGCGGCTCCTCGGCACGGGCGGTCACGGGACAATTGATGGCCCGAGCGATCTCCACCAGTGCCGGTAGCGCTTCCTCGGCCGCAGCGGCGACAACAACCGTGGCCACCGCACGGGCCTTCGCCGACGGATGGGGGTCGACCACGACGACGGTCGCTCCGTATGCGGGGGCCCCCATGACCAGCCACGAGGCCGGGGCCACCTCGAGGCCGGTGCCCACGGCCAGTACCGCGTCGGCCTTGCGGAAGAGCTTGGCCGCGCGCGAGAAGGCCTGCTCGGGAATGATGTCGTCGAACAGGACGATGTCTGGGCGCAGGACCGCATCGCACGACGAGCAGCGGGGGGCCGGCGGCCACGGCGCCACGTCCTCCCGGCGGTAGGTTCGCCGGCAGCCTGGGCAGTGGCCCGTGGCCACGGTTCCGTGCAGCTCGACGACCTCACGGCTTCCGGCCGCCTGGTGCAGGCCGTCGATGTTCTGCGTCACCAGCCCACCGAGCAGGCCCAGCTTCTCGAGAGCTGCGAGGGCGGTGTGGGCCGGGTTGGGGCGCGCATCCCGTAGCTCACCATCGAGGCTCCCGAACAGCCGCCACACCTTCTCCGGATCCCGCCGGAAGGCGGCTGCCGTTCCGTATTCCTCGACCGGAAACCGCGCCCAGATCCCGTCCTCGGCCCGGAACGTCGAGATCCCTGAGCCCGCGGAGACGCCGGCGCCGGTCATGGCGACCGTGAACGACGCCCCGCACAGCAGCTCGACCGCACGGTGCAGCTCGGATCTCGCGTGGCCCATCGGTTCCTCATCCGGTATTGTAGGGCGATCGCGGCGAAGCCGGCCAGCAGCCGCCAGCCTCGGGCCTCCGAGCGGGTACGAGAATGATGCGGTCCGCGGCAGGCGGTCGTAGAATCCGTCGAGGAGGTTCCCATGATGAACGAGCTCGGAATCGTCGTCGCCGGTCTGTTCCTCGCCGCCGCCGCAGGCTCCGCCGCCGCCCAGGCTCCGCCCACGCGGGCCGAGGTCGAGCAGCTGATGGGTTTGCGTTCTGAGGGAGACCTGGTCCGCGGCCAACTCGACACCACGGGCTTCGTGGTGACCGCTCGGCAGGCTGACGACGTCCTCACTCAGGCTCTCCAGGCCGAGAAGACGGGGTTGGAGTCTGACCGCACCAGGCTCCATCTCGCTCCGGGCGAGGGTGTGGCGGCGGTCGTCTGCCCTCATGACGACCACCTGTACGCGGCGCGAGTCTACGTGCATGCCACCGAGCTCGTTCACGCGCCGCGGGTGATCATGATCGGCGTCTTTCACAAGGCGCTCCTGTGGAACCTCTCCGACAAGCTCGTGTTCGATCGCTTCGAGGCCTGGCACGGCCCCTGGGGCCCGGTGCGGGTCGACTCCCTGCGCAACCAGCTGCTCGGCGCCATGCCGGCGGGCGACGTCGTCGTCGACGACACCATGCACTGCCGCGAGCACTCGCTGGAGGCCATCGTCCCGTTTCTCGAGCACGGCAACCACGAGATCACAATCGTGCCCATCCTGGTTCCATACATGGGGTGGCCTCGCATGGGAGAGCTTGCCGACCATCTCTCGGCCGCCCTGGCCCAGATCATGAAGCGCAAACGGTGGCGTCTCGGCCGCGACGTGGCCGTTGTCATCTCCACCGATCTCGTCCACTACGGACCCGACTTCGACCATGCTCCCTTCGGTACCGATGTTGCGGCGTACGAACAAGCGGTAGCCCGTGACCGACGTCTCATTCACGATCACCTCGAGGGGCCTGTCGAGAGCCGACGGCTCGAAAGCCTCTTCGAGACCCTGGTCGATCCGGCCGACCCGCATGTCTACCGCATTCCGTGGTGCGGCCGCTTCTCGGTTCCGTTCGGGCTCGAGCTCGTCCGACGCACTGCCGAGCGGCTGCGGCTGCCGATGCCGGTCGGGCACCTGCTGCGCTACGGCACCAGCATCTCCGAGCCCGAGCTCCCGGTCTCGAAAGCCACCCGGGACGCCGGCCTCGGCTACACGGCACCGTCGAACTTGTACCACTGGGTCGGCTACGGCGCAGTGGCCTACACGCTGCCCGAGGCAAGATAGCCCGAAACTCCTCAACATCCCATGGCTCCGATGGTCTCCGGGCCGACACGGCGGGTTGGTGAGAAGACGATGGAACCTCGAAGGCGCGAAGAGCACCAAGACAAGAAATCGAAGATCCTCTTGGCGATGAACAAGTGGGCTGTGGCAGCGATCGATACACCGGCCGAGAAGGGCTCGCTTCAGCGAGCTGGACACCCAGGATCAACATCGGCCGGCTGAGACTGTGGCCACCGCGGTCAGCGGCCGAACTCCTTCAGCGTCTGCAGGAAGCTGATGGTGTCCTCGCGGGTCAGCATCCCAACCATGCGATCGTCGGTCATCACCGGAAGCTGGTTGAAGCCGTCGCGCTGCATCTCCTCGAGCGCCTTCCAGAGATCGGTGTCGGGCGTCACGACCTTCAGGCGTTCCAGCGGGATCATGGCCTCTTCGGCCGTCGTCGTCATCCACTGGTCGCGCGGGATCTCCCGCAGGCCGTGCAGTGTCAGCAGACCGGCCACGCGGTTTCCGCGGGTTACGGCGAAGGACCGCCTGCTGCCGCCGAGAATGTGCTCGTCTACGAGGCGCGCGAGTGTTATGTCGGATGGAATCGAGACGAACTGTGGGCTCATGGCTGCCGCCACCTTGTAGCCGGCCATCAGGTCGTGGGCGTCCTGGGCGTGGAGCTGACCCGCGGCAGCGCTGTCGAGGAACCAGCCAATGAACGCGATCCAAATGCCGTTCAGCAGATTTCCGGAGAGAGCCTGCCAGACGCCGAGGAAGATGAACGCGAAGGCGATGAAACGGCCTACATGAGCGGCGACGAAGGTGGCGCGGCGCAGGTTCTTCGTAGCCCCCCAGACGATGGCCCGCAGGACCCGGCCTCCGTCGAGAGGGAAGCCCGGCACGAGATTGAAGAGGAACAGCATGCCGTTGATGAGCGCCAGGTACTCGGCCAGAGCCATGAGCGGCTCGGCGCCGGTCAGAACGTGCCGGAGAGCCTCGAACACGCAGGCGAGAGCGAGGCTCACCGCCGGCCCGGCGAGAGCGATCCAGAACTCCGCCACGGCGCTGGGAGGCTCGGATCCGAGCTGGGCGATGCCGCCGAAGATGAACAGCGTGATCTTGCGGACCGGCACCTTGAAGCGCATGGCCACGACGGAGTGGCCCAGCTCGTGGAGCAGCACGCTGACGAACAGCATGATCGCCGTGACCGCGCCCATGATCCAGTAGAGGGATCCCGACCAGTGTGGGAACTCGTGCGGGTAGTAACTGATCGCCAGGGACCACGTGATGAGCCCGAAGATCAGGAACCAGCTGTAGTCCAAGCGGACGGGGATCCCGAGGACGCGTCCCAGCGGCACGGTGTTACGGCTCATGTCTTCCCTCCTTTGTGCACACGGTCCTCCCCGAGCAGGTTCAACAATACCCCGGCAGACGAGATTTCGGTGCATCCGCCGACAAGCAAGGCCGAGCGGCTGTGGCCGGGTCGACTCGTAGCAGCCAGCCCAAGGCACGGGCATGTTGACTCCCGCCCCCGAGCCTGACATGGTGAAGCAGAGGAGGGCTCGCCATGGAACCGCGAGTCGTTTCCAGGTACGACAGTGCCCGCAACATCCTCTTCACCGAGGACTACGGCGACCTCGGCACCCGCGAGGAGGTGGACGAGTTTGTGGCTCGGTATACGGAGATTCTGCGCGAGCTGGAGCGCCCCACGTACATCGTGTCGAACATTGACCACCTGCGGGTCCGGGCCGAGGCGGCGGAGTACTACGGGCAACGGGCTCGGGCAACGGTCGACCGGTACAGCCTCGGCTTCGCCCGCTGGGGCACCGACAGCTGGGCGCGGATGACCGTACGAACGACCTCGCTCAAGGCCGGCATGCCGACGAAGATCTTCGACACGCGCGACGAGGCCGTGGGAGAGATAGAGCGCATGAAGAAGGCTTCAGGGTAGCGGGTAGCCCCCATCAGGCGTCCGGTATGCTCATCACGTCTCCTGGGCGTCGTCGGACTCAGGCGGAGAGCTCTGGGCGAACCGGTTGTCGGCGGCTGTTCTGTCGACAGACGACCGGTCGAGCCAGCCGGCGACGGCCTCGGGATACGCGTCAAACTCGGGGACGTACGGCTTGATGTCGAGTACCGGCGTGCCGTCGAGGAGATCGAGCTCGCCGATGTCGAGTCGGCAGCCCGAGATTCCGAGCAGCCGCACCGCGGAGATCCCTACTGGGTTGGGCCTGGAGGGGGCGCGGGTCGCAAACAGGCCGCGTTGAGCGGTGTCACGATAGGGGATGACGAGCGGCCGCCAGCCACGACCACGGTCCAGGACGGAAACGATCCAGATCCGATCAAAGCCTTCGAGATCTGCCAGAGCCGGTGCGTACTCGGGGAGCAGCTCGACGTATCCCGTGTGGTCCTCGGCAGTCCGAGGCTGGATGGGCGTTCCCTGATGATCGTCAAACGGCGAGTGAACCACTCCGATGGGGATGAGCACCACGCTTTCGAGGTCGGTGTCCTCGATCGCCGGCGGGGAGAGGGCTGTGGCCGCGAGCAGGTTTCGCGCACGGATGGCCAGACGGCTGAGCGTCGACCTTTGGACGGCGGACAGTGGACCGTAGCCGGTCAGACGATCCGGCTCCAGCCCGTCCGCCAGGACGGCGAGGGCCGCGAGCAGCCCCGCGGGGCTTCGCTCGGGCAGGCGCGAGCCGGTGGCCGCGACGAGGTCGCCCAGGGCTTTCAGCTCGCCCTCGGGCAACACCGCAAGGCCGTCGGCATGAAGCTCCGACAGACGTCTCTCGAGCGTGCGCAGGACACCGGCGATCGCGCGCCGGTGGTTGGGAGGCAGCGAGGAGATGTCATCCGGAGATGGCCATTCGGTGGTGATTCCGGAGCTCACGACGGTCCAACCTCCTTTGCGGCGAGGCGGAGGCTTCGATGGCCGAGAACCCGGTAGGCAGCCTCAAGACCGAACGACAGAACAACCATGGCCACCAGGGCCCACAGGTGTGAGGGCGCGGTACGGGCCGTCTGCCATACCAACGCCGCCAGAGCACCCAGGCAGGCGGCAAGTCCGAGGACGGCCAGCAGGGGCCGGGCTCCGGTCTGACGGGCGAGGGCGAGGTTGGCGGCGTTGACGGCGGCGAAGATGAGGAGGAAGCCGGCGCTGCCCATCATCGAGATGCTGGCGAGAGCGGTGGTGTTGGCCAGCACCAGGGCGAGGGCCGCGGTGATCAGCAGCCCCTCGAGTGGCTTGTTCCACACCTCGTGCTCGATGAAGGTGGGAAGCTCGCCTTCCTTCGCGATCATGTAGCTCAGCCTGGCGGAGCCGTAGAGGGTGGCGTTGATGGCCGAGAACGTGGACAACAGGGCCGCCACCGCGATCAGGGTGAAGCCGGTCGAGCCGAGAAACGGCTTCGCGGCCTCGGCCAGAGCGTAGTCCTTGGCGGCCACGATCCGCGCCAGCGGCAGGTTGCCGACCGTGACCGTTGCCACCAGCACGTAGAGCGCGATCACAAACAGCACGGAGCCAAAGTAGGCCCGCGGCAGTGTGACGTTCGGGTTGCGCACGTCCTGAGCCGTGTTGGCGATCAGCTCGAAGCCTTCATAGGCGAGGAAGATGATCATCCCTCCGGCGATCAGCTGCATCGGCTGCGCCCAGGTCGACGGCGCGATGCGGCTCGGATCGATACCCCACAGCCCGACCGCAACAAAGAGCGCCAGGAGCGTCAGCTTCAACCCCACGATGTAGATCTCGGCCTTGCCGACCGCCTTTGCGTTGAGCATGTTGAGAAGCGTCGGCACGATGATCCCAGCGCTGATCAGCAGGTGCCTGATAAGGACCTGATGTTGAGCCGGAAAGAACGTGGCGCCGTAGCTGCCGAAGGCGTAGGCGTAGAGAGCGAGCATCACCACGTAGCTGATCCACAGCAGGATGTTCATCCCACCGGTAAAGAGGTCGATGCCGAAGGCGCGGTCGAGAAAGATGATCGTGCCGCCCTGGCTCGGGTAGTGGACCGATAGCTTGGAGTAGGAGTAGGCCGTGAACAGGGCGACCAGCCCCGCGATCGCAAAGGCCACTGCAGTGGCACCGCCCGCGAGCGCCACAGCGAGGCCGAGAACGGCGAAGATCCCGCCACCGACCATGCCGCCGACCCCCATCGAGGCGACTTCCCAGAAGCCGAGCAGCCGACGATCCTGCGAGCTCATGGCCGCGTGACTCGGACCTGCGGTATGAGTTGGCCGGTTTGCAGAGAGCAGCAGGATCTCAGTGGCTCTCCATGATCGCTTACGTCTGGCACAGTGCGCCTCCAAGCCGATGTCGCCCGTACCCGGCCGGCGACCTGCTCGAGGCCGGATTATACCGGCGCCGGTTAGTAGCGGACGTCCAGCCAGCGCTTCTCACCATCACGCGGTTGCAGCGCGCGGTACAATGGCGCCTGCGGGGCCCTCTCGGCTCCGGGGTCCTCGGCCCACGCTGGCCCCTTCGGGGCCGCACGCCTTCGGCGAGAGCCCCTGCCAATGCACTCGTTCGCGCCGAGGTTCGCATCGGAATCAGGACCGGTGGTGACACTGCACGGAGGAATGAGCCGTCCGTGCGTAGCGAGGCTTGTCCGGAGTAGAATCGGGGAGAAGCCTACGCCTGAGGATGTGAGACATTGCAAGGGAGGAGCGTTCGCCATGAGTGAGCAGGTTTGGTTCGTCGTCAAGGACGGAGCGCAGCTCGAGGGTACCTTCGCCGCCGAGCAGGTGGCGGAGGTGGTTCGCGGTCAACCGGGCTCGAGCTTCATGGTGTGGAAGGATGGGATGGCCGCGTGGTCGGACCCGCAGGCAGTGGCCGAGCTGGCACCGCTGCTGGCGCCGCCTCCGCCGGCCGCACCTGCTCGGGAGGAGGTCGCGCCCCCCGCACCGACGACCGGCGGCCGCCCATCCGCCCAGGCATTGATGAAGAGGGCGGGCTTCATCCGCTCGCTCTTCGACCTCAGCTTCGACAGCTTCGTGACGCCGAGGATGATCACGGTGCTCTACGTCCTGGGGATGGTCGTGGTTGGCCTCGTCCTGCTGGCCATGATCGTCTCCGGGTTCGGAACCATCTTCATGGGCATTCGGATTCACGCCTGGGGACTGTCGCTGAAGGGTCTCTTGCTGCTTGTCCTGTCTCCTGTCATCGCCGTGATCTACCTGGCGCTGATCCGTATGTGGCTGGAGCTCGTGGTGGTGCTCTTCAAGATCAAGGAGAGCCTGGAAACAATGGCGCAAGGCGGTTCGCGGGCGCCGGCGGGCGACTGAGCGGCATCGGTCCGGCGGGGAAGCGATGGCAGGGGAGCGGGACGCTCGGCCGACCGCCGTTGGCGTTATCGGGTGGAGCTGGGTCGTCCTCGGGGCGCTGATGGTGCTCGGCGGCGGTCTGGGCCTGGCGATGGCCTGGCTGATGTCCAAGCTCGGGATCTCGGCTCAGTCGCTGAACACGACGGGCCTGGGCGGCCTTGGGATCTCCGGCTGGGTGGCGCGGCACCTGGTGCCGATGTCCATGTGGCAGGGCGTGATCGGGGCCGTCGTCCTGTACGTCGCCATCATGTTCTTGCGGCTGCGGCCGTGGGCTCGCACGGCGCTCGAGGTTCTGACCTGGGTGGCTTTGGCGTACACGGTCGGCTCCGGTCTTTACTTCGCGTACGTCTGGCTGGCTAACGGGGCCGAGAGGGCGGAGCTGGCTCGACAGATTGGGATCACTACCGACCTACGCACCATCGGCATCGTGACCGATGCTGTGGTGACGGTCGTTTTCGCCGTGCCGACCTACCTCATGGCCAGGTACCTGCGCGCCGGACCTGTCCGAGAGGCGTTCCTCGGCCGCTCCGAGAGCGAGTGCTAAGGCGGGGCGGGGGACGGGAGGTTGAATGTGGCCCAGACGATCGTGATGATCCACGGCATGTGGTGCGGCCCCTGGTGCTGGGGCAACTACAAGGAGCTCTTCGAACGGAGGGGTTACCGATGCATCACGCCAGCCCTGCGGTTCCACGATGTCGACCCGGTGCGGCAGCCTGACCCGGCTCTCGGGGCCACCAGCCTGCTCGACTACGCGGCCGACCTCGAGGATCAGATCAGACGGCTCGGCGAGGCGCCCATCATTGTCGGACACTCAATGGGGGGTCTGCTGGCGCAGATCCTCGGGAGCCGGGGCCTCGCACGAGCGCTCGTACTGTTGAACTCGGCCTCCCCGGCCGGGATCAACGCCCTGACTCCGTCGGTGATCCGGAGCTTCTGGAGCACGCTGACGCGCTGGGGGTTCTGGCGGCGTCCGCACCGGCCGACCCTTGCCGAGGCCACCTACTCGATGCTGCACCTGCTACCCGAGGATGAGCGGCGCGCGACCCACGCGAGGTTCGTCTTCGAGTCGGGACGCGCGGCGGCGGAGATCGGCTTTTGGCTCTTCGACAGAAGAAGGGCTGCCAGCGTCGATGCAACGAGGATCGCCTGCCCGATGCTCATCGTCGCCGGCCGCGAGGACCGAATCACACCGGCCTCGGTGGCGCGCAAGGTGGCAAGGAGGTACGTGCCGATCGCAACCTACCGTGAGCTCCCCGGACACGCCCACTGGGTGATCGCCGAGCCGGGCTGGGAAGACGTGGCCGGCCTCGTGGCCGACTGGTTGGAGGAAAGCTCTCACAGCAAGACTGAGGTTGATTAGTCCTGTGGTAACCGCGGGCGCACTCGCGCCTTCAAGGGGGGTGGTGCGGCTGGGTACCCCTGGCGCATGGCAGCAGCTCGGGACCGTCCCTTGTACTTGACAACCGTCGTGGCGCCGTGGAAAGATCCGAGGCACCAAGGACAATTGCAGGTTTGGAGGAGGAGGTTCCAGATGAGAAAGGTCGGAGTGGCGCTGGTTGTCGTGGTGCTTGTATTGAGCTTCCAGGTCTCCGTTGGCGAGGCTGCATCGAGTGGGGATCACCTCGGTTCCTCGGGTGCAAGCGCCGCCGCGGGGGTCCATACGTCAGCGACTGCGGCAGTGCTGCAAACCGTTACCGCCCAAGGCGTGGCCCTGAATTCCGATGCGGACTGTACCAACGCGGATCTCGACATCACGTTGACGTCGGTGGATGCCATACGGGAGTTCGGACAGACGAGCCTGTTGGACGGGACTATTGTCGGGTCTTTCGAACAGAGCACCGGACTGGCCAACTTTTCCGGTACCTACATCGGATACGGCATGCCGGTCTCTCCCGAACAGTCTGCGGGAACGGTCATCGGCTCGTACGCCTACGTCGGGACGACGCCTCCCAGCGCTGCGACTACGGGCGAGTTCTTTGTCGCCTACGTGTGTGACACCGGTGAGGTGCTGTACTCCTGCTACGGTCCCTACGGGACCTGCCCCCAGACAGCCCAACAGTGGCAGGCGCAGGCGGAGCCCATCCCGGCGCTCTCCTCGCTCGGTATCGCGCTGTTCGCGGGTCTCTTGGGGGTCCTGGGGCTTGGCCTTCTGATCTGGAGACGTACGGTCTAGTTCAGGTAGGGTCTGACCTTTGGGATTGTCTGTCATCGGCGAGGGCGCAAGCCCTCGCCGCTACAACCCGCTCATGAGGTGGATCCGCTGCAGGCTGAGGAGCCCGGCGCTGACCAGGGAGTCCAGATCCTGGAAGGCGAGGTCGACCAGGTCGCTCTCGGGGATGTCGTTGTCGAGGGCGGCCGGGCCGCGCATGATGCCGAACCCGGTCGGTGCGGTTCCTGTGCTGCCGACGTCTCTCTGGCTGACGGATCGCGCAAGCTCGACGAGGGCCGTCCACTGCAGGGGCGGGAAGTTCGGTTGGGTGCTGAGCGGGTAGACCAGGTAGCCGACGCGCGCAGTGACTCCGGCGCCACGCAGCAGCTCGGAGCGGGCAGTTGCGCTGAGGAGTCGTTGCGCCACTACGTACGACTGGTGCGGCTCCAGGTCGTGGACGATTGCAAGCAGCTCGCTACTCGAGATCACGCCGAGAATGTCGGAGTCCCGCAGCGCGGTTCGCGCTCCGGCGACGAGCTGAGCCCGAAGCTCTAAGCCGCCGGCATCGTCGGGCGGCAGCGGCCCATCGTGGGGGCCCCTGGCCTGCAGCAGGTAGAGGCCGATCGAGGTTCGCGGCAGCTCATCGTCGGCGGCCGAGCCCCAGCCCATCGCGCGTCGCTGGGCGAGACGAACCTCGTAAGGCATGAAGACGCGGAGTGACTCGAGGTCGGCGAGGGGCAGAGCCACGCCGGGGTCGGTTCCTTCGCTGTCCATGCGTCGATCGTTGCAGAAACCGTGACCCAGGTCAATCGTCCGAGACGATCAAGTGATGCTCTGCGTGCTCTGCGAGCCAGCGACCATAGCTGTAGGTGAGGCGTAGGAGCTCGGCGTTGCGGGTGAGGTCGGCGGGAAACTCGAGACTGAGGTCGGCGTCGTCACGGCCGGTGAAGGCTCGCCATGAGGCAGCCGTGGGCCGGATGAGGCAGAGGTCGAGCCTGCGATAGCGCAGGACTGCCGGAACCGCAACCGTGAGCCACTCCAACGCCTGCAGTGCCGTCTTGTCGCCGGCGTCGGAGAGACCCTCGAGGCGACGTCTGAGCGCTGCCGTTGCGTTGGCACGCGAGAGCGACTCGAGCTCGTTGTGCCAGACCTGGTCGGCCAGCATCTCCTCTGCACGCAGGCCGATCCCCAGCAGGCCGTGAAGCTCGTGATCGGCGCCCTCGGGGTCCTCGGGTGTGCACTCGATCACGTCGATGCCGTCGAGCTCGACTCCCGCCTCGCGCGCGGCGGCAAGAACGTCCGCCAGCGGCCTCAGGCTCCGGGCCCCGGCGGAGATGAACTGGCACCGCCGCCCGCTGCAACGAGCATCCGGCACATTGACAACGAGCTCCACCGGGCCGAAGGCGAGCGGCGTGGCCATGGAGGCGACCACGAGGTCCGCAACCGTTTCGGGGGGCACCTGACTCGCGGGGTCGACGGCAAGGCACTCGGCGGTCTGGAGGCAGGCGACGCCGATCCTGAGCTGGCGGCCCAACTGCCGGAGACGTTCGGTCAGACCCGCTGCGAAAGGCTCAACGATCTCTCGCAGTTCGCGGCTGTCGCAGAGGCCGTCAAGTGACTCCACGTCCGCGTGAGTCAGCAAGCCGGGCGCCATCTCCTGCAGCACGACGCTGGCTCGATCCAGCCATGGGCGGAAGGCCCCAAGGCCGGTCTCCGTCTGGCGCAGCCAGAGCGCGGTCATCTCTTCGCTCTTCCCCTGAGCCGTCAGGAGAGCGTTGACCGCTCCCGCGGCAACGCCAGTGAAGATCCCCCACTTGTTCTCACCGACCTCGACGAGGCGGCGGATGACGCCGGCCTGGAAGATCCCGCGAACCCCGCCGCCGGCGAGAACGAGGGCTCTGGTCCCCATTCCTCAGCGTCCTTTCGCTGTGACATCGGCGGCGGTCGGCTCGGGGGCCGGACCGCCGGCGGGCTGCTCCGAGGCAAGCCCCGCCTCGAGGTAGGGGATCTCCGGGTACACAGTGAGCGCCTCTGCGCCGTGTTCGGTCACGAGGTAGGTGTCCTCGATGCGGACTCCGAGGTCCCAGAACTTCGTGTCGGCCGGCGAGCCTCTCTGGATATAGAGACCGGGCTCGATGGTGACGACCATGCCTGGCTTCATCGTGTCGGCATATGGATCGTGAACGTCAACGCCGACATGATGGCCGAGGCTGTGCAGGTAGTAGCGGGCGAGGCCGGCGTCCTCGAACACCTTGCGAGCGGCCCTGCCCAGAGCTCGGTACGAGACGCCGGGCGCCAGTCTGTCGGCCGCCGTCAGCTTGGCCTTTCGGACGAGACGAATGAGCTGGAGCTGGGGCCCGGTGTAGGTGCGGCTCACCGGGAAGGTCCGCGTCATGTCAGATGCGTAGCCACCGAAGGTGCAGCCGATGTCGACGACCACGAAGCCCTGCTCCATGGTGGCGTCATTCGATTCGTAGTGGGGGAGGCACGCATTGGCGCCCGAACCGACGATCGAGTGAAACGCGAATCCGGTGGCGCCCTCCCGGCGGAAGGTGTCCTCCACCACGCGGGCGATCTCACTCTCGTTGACACCGGGACGCACGGCATCACCGACTGCGGCCATGGCCTGCGAGGTGATCTCGGCCGCGCGTCGCATCGCCGCCAGCTCGCCGGCATCCTTGATGGTCCGACGGCGGTGGATGGCTCGCGCCGGCGAGCGGCCAGCCACAGCCACCAGTACGCGGTCACGAAGGCCGGGCGTCGGCCCGATGAGAGTCAAAGGCAGCGGCCGCCCGAGGAGGTAGAAGGCGTCGTTCTTCGACAGCAGGTACCCGGGGCGGCTGAGTGTGCCGGCCGAGCGCACGCTGGCAAGCCGCGCGGCATGGACCGGATCGGCCGCGCCGACCTCGGGGGCCAGTGCGGCGAGCAGCACGAGCAGGCCGATCGCAGTGGCGGCCGCGGTCATCAAGCCGCGCATGAAATCGGGTCCGAAGGTTGCTCGGCGCTCCGCCCAGCTCCGGCGGGGGAGCGCCTGCTCGCCACGGGAGATTCTGAGTTCCGCACCTTGGACGACGACTCCGAGGATGGCCAGCGCAACCACGGCCGCGAAGGGAATCGTCCCGGGCCACACGATGGCCGCGAGCACGATGCCCGTGCCGGTGGCGAGGAGCAGGGTGCCGACGCGCGGCAGGAGCGCCGCGAGAACCACCCCTGCCACTGCCAGAGCCAGCGCCAACACCCTGTTGGCGGAGAAGGACCCGGTGCTGAAGAGGTAGGCGCCGTACAGGGCGGGCAGCAGCCACACCGATGACAGCGCCAGTACGAGGCGGGGAACTGCCAGGTAGGCTGCGAAGAGCGCTGCGAAGGCGGCCAGCGAGGCCAAGACCGCCACCAGGTAGCTGGTCCGTGCCAGGAGTCCGAACAGCACTGCCGAGCTCGCAGCGAGGAGAAAGGTGCCGACGGTGAGCTTGGGAAAGCAAAGGCCCGCCAGCAGCAGGAAGGCCGCGGCAAGCCCGGCCAGCGCGGCGACGATGATCAGCAGTGGGCTGTGCTCTGCCACCAGCCCGATTGCAAGGGCCGGGTCGGTGGCGGCAAACGAAGGGCGCGTCGCCAGCAGCGCGGCGGAGAGTGTCGCGGCCGCTGCGGGCCGGCGGAGTGTGGCGTCCATCTTGACCTCCTTCGTCGTCTGCCGACCGGGGAGCGGGCGTCGAGCCCGTGCTGCGAGCCCCATGAGTGTCGCACAGAAGCTCCGAAGTCTGTTACGCACCGTCGACGTTGTAGTTCTCGCGCACCCCACGAGGATTCTGGCTGAGCTTTCGTGGCAGGCCGTAATAAGCTAACTTAACATTGGGAGTGTGTTCTTTACGGGAGTTCGTCGACAATAGGCGGGCACGGTCGCAGATTCAACGACTTCAGGCTGCCACGCTTGACGCGATGAACGGGCGGGGCAGGAGCAGAGGGAACCGAAATGTCGGAGCGAACCAACCCCATCGTCCGCTTTGCGGTCGAGCGCCGGGTCACCATGACCATGTGTGTGCTCGGGGTGTTGGTGCTGGGATGGCTGTCCCTGACCCGCCTTCCGCTCGAGTTTCTGCCGACGGTGTCATCGTCGCACATCTCGGTGCGCGCGCCATATCCGTCCTCGTCGCCCGAGGAGACGGAGCGACTCATCGTACGTCCCCTCGAAGAGATCCTCGGCACGGTTAACGGGATCGATACGCTGACGGCCACCTCGTCGGCAGACTCCGGCACCGTTGTACTAGGCTTTGTCAATGGGACCGACATGGACCTCGCGGCAGTTGAGGTCCGCGACCGGGTCGACCGCGTCCGCAACCTACTGCCCACCGACCTGGAGCGTTTGCGGATCCGGCGCTTCCAGACCAGCGACATCCCCGTGATCCGATTCGACCTCAGTGCTCCCTGGGGAACTGACCGCTTCTACAACTTCGTCGAGGAGGTGGTCGAGCGGCGGCTGGAGCGGCTGGAAGGGGTCGCCGACGTCGACATTCACGGACTGCGCGAGCGGCAGCTGCAGGTGAGCATCGATCCCAGCCGCCTGGCTGCGGCAGGAGTGGGAATCCGCGACGTCGCCCAGGTCCTTCGCGCCAACAACCTCAGCCTCTCGGGTGGGAAGATCCGAGAGGGCGGACATGCCTATCTAGTTCGCTCGGTCGGCGAGCTGCACTCACTCGACGAGGTCCGTGCCCTGTCGCTCGGCCGGCACGGACTGCGTGTAGGAGACGTTGCCGACGTCTCCTTCGGGTACCCGGAGCAGGAGAGGTTCAGCTTTCTCAACGGATCGGAAGCGCTGACCATCGGCGTTTACAAGAACTCGACCGCCAACCTGCTGCAGGTGGCCGGCCGCGTGCGGGCCGAGATGAGGTCGATCCAGGCCCTGCCGGCAGCCGGAGGCCTGCACTCCAACTTCTTCTTCGACAGCTCGGAGGACGTGCGCAAGGGGCTGGCCGAGCTGCGCAACGCGGGCATCGTCGGCGGCATCCTCGCGATCGCGTTCATCTTTCTCTTCCTACGCCGTGTCCGCACCAGCCTGGTGGTCGGAATCGCCATCCCGTTGTCAGTGATCGTGGCCTTTGTGATCATGTATGTCAGCCGACAGGCCGGCTGGACCGACATGACCCTCAACATCATGTCGCTGATGGGTCTCATGCTGGCGGTCGGGATGCTGGTCGACAACTCGATCGTGGTCATCGAGTCGATCTACCGCCACCGACAGGAGCTCGGCGAGGATGCCCGCACCGCCACGCTTGACGGCACAACCGAGGTCGCGATGCCGATCGTGGCCTCGACCCTCACCACGGTCTGCGTCTTCATGCCGATGATCTTCCTCCCGACCGGCGGCTGGTTCGCGGTATACCTCAAGAACATCGGCACTACCGTCGTCATCGTGATCGTGGCGTCGCTGGTCGTGGCGCTCACCGTGGTTCCGATGGCCGCGGTGCTGCTGCTGAAGAGCGAGTCCGAGAAGCGTTACGCCTTCTTCGACCGCTGTGCCGATTTCTACGCGAGCACGCTTCGCTTCAGCCTACGTCACCGCCTGGCCTTCGTGCTCCTCATCATCGGCCTCCTGGTGTGGTCGTGGAACCTCTACGAGGGGACCGGCCGTTCCTTCTTCACGCGGTCGTTTGCGCGGCAGCTGGCGATACAGGTGGATACACCGAAGGCCTACTCGCTGGACCAGAAGAGGGCGCTGTACAGGAAGGTGTACGACCTCCTCGACAGCCATCGTGCCGACCTCGAGATCAAGGACATCTCCTACCGGTACCAGAGAGGTGCCGGACGTTCCCGCGGCTGGCGAGGGAACAACCGCTTTCGGGTGTACCTCACCGACGAGGAGGAGAGCCGCCTGGGTACCGCCGAGATCCGCGACAGGATCGAGAAGCTCCTGCCCACGGAGCCGGGGGTCAAGTTCACGATCGCACGCTCGATGCACGGCCACTCGGGGGAGGGCTCGAGCCTCGACATCGAGCTGTACGGCGATCGCCCCGAGGTGCTGGAGCTCCTGTGCCAGACGGTGGTGGCCCGTCTTCAGCGGGTCCCGGTCCTCCGCGACATCGACACCAGCTTGACGAGCGGGGACGAGGAGATCCATGTGCGTCCGGATCGGGAGCGCGTCCTCCAGGCGGGGCTGTCCTCACGGCTGGTCGGGGTGAGCATTGCCGGCGCGCTCTCGGAACGGGCGGTCGGCACCTTCCGTACCGGCGATCGCGAGCTGAATGTCGTGGTGCAGTACCGAAGGCAGGACCGGCGGACCCTTGACCAGCTGAAGAAGATGCCCCTGGCGTTCGGACGCTCGCCGCTGCCGGCATCGGCGCTGGCCGAGTTCACCCAGGTCCAGGGTGCGCGCACGATCGAGCGGGAAAATCGCCGTTCGGTCATCCACGTCACCGCGGACACCGCCGGTGGGGCACCTCTGTTCGCCGTCATGGGCTCCGTGGAGGCGGCACTGGGCGAGATCGGCTTCCCACCGGGCTACGGGTGGCAGCTGGGCTCCGACTTCCGCGAGCACGAGCAGGAGGCGTCGAGCGCACTGTTCATGCTGCTGTTCGCACTGGTGCTGGTCTACATGATCATGGCGGCGCTGTTCGAGAGCTTCGTGCAACCGTTCACGATCATGTTCTCCGTACCGTTCGCGTTCGTGGGAGTCGGTATCGTGATGCGGCTGGCCGGGCAGCCCAGGGGCAGTGGAAGCGACATGGGGCTGATCATCCTCGCCGGCATTGTCGTCAACAACGCGATCGTGCTGATCGACCACGTCAACCAGCTACGACGCTCGGGGATGTCCCGTGACGAGGCGATCGTCCTCGGCGGACGGCATCGGCTGCGACCAATCCTGATGACGGCGATGACCACCGTGCTCGGCCTACTGCCGATGGTGGCGCCTTTGCTCGTACCACAACTGGTCGGCTCTCCGGAAGGCCGGTCCGCATTCTGGATGCCGGTGGGGTTGGTCATCATCGGCGGGCTCATTTCATCGACCTTCTTGACGGTCACCGTAATCCCGATCGTCTACTCGTTGATGGACGACTTGAAGCGGTTCGCTACACGAGTCGCACGTGAGGTAGCACAATGAAGCTGTTCCGGAACTTGACCTTGATCTTCCTCGGACTGTCGGCCGTGCTCGTCGTTGCAGCGTGCGGCTCGAAGGGCGACGCCAGCGGCCAAACGTCCCGTGGAGAGCGTGGGGCCGCGCGGAGCGGTGGCCGGGACGGCCATCGCGGCGCGACACCGGCTGCGCCGCCGGCGGCCGCGGTGCCGGTACGGGTGGTGCCGGTGGAGCGCCGCGATGTTGCCTCGTACCTCGAGACCAACGGGGTGCTCGAGGCCGAGAACGAGGTCGATGTCGTAGCCCGCATCGCTGGCCCGATCACCGAGCTCAAGGCTGAGGAGGGGATGAAGGTGAAGAAGGGGACCCTCCTGGCCCTGATCGATGACCGTGAGGCACAGGCCGAGACCGACGTGGCGTCTGTCAACCGGAACGAGGCCAAGTTGGCGTTCGACAGGACAAAGTCGTCCTTCGAGCAGCAGCTCGTCTCCCGAGAGGCGTACGACTCCGCCATCTCCAAGCTCAAGGCGACCGAGGCTCAGCTCGAGAGCGCACAGCTGAAGCTCGACTACACCCGCATCCGGGCGCCCTTCGACGGGCTCGTCGTCAAGCGGTACATCAAGCTCGCAACCAACGTCACGGTGGGTACGCCGCTGTTCCGGGTATCGAACTTCACGCCTCTGCTGTGCCCGATTCAGGTGCCCGAGAAAGAGCTGTCGAACCTGAAGGTCGGGCAGCGGGCCGTCCTCCGGGTCGAGGCCTACGGTGACGATCCTTTTCCTGCCAGTGTGCTGCGGATCAGCCCGGTTGTCGATTCCTCCACCGGAACCCTCACGGTGACCCTGGAGGCGGATGCCCACGACAAGCTGCGTCCGGGGATGTTCGCGAGTGTCGCCCTCGAGACGGCGATACACCACAATGCGCTCGTCATTCCCAAGAGCGCGCTCGTCCTCGACAGCCTCGGCGACACGGTCTACATCAAGGACGGCGATGTGGCACGCCGGCGCGAGGTCAAGCTCGGCTTCCGCGAAGGGAGCGCAGTGGAGGTCCTGGATGGGCTGGCAGAGGCCGACAACGTGATTGTTCTCGGCCAGGAGGGTCTGTCGGACGGCACGCCGGTCGCGACCTTGACCGAGCAGAAGGCCGCACAAGGCGAGCCGCCAGAAGCCGCGGCGGCCGAGGTCGCCGGCCTCGGTTCGGCGAACCCCCAACGGCTCGAGGAGATCAAGCAGCGGATGCGCGAACAGGGCATGAGCGACAATGAGATCCAGCAACGCCTTCAGCGGATGCAAGGCGCAGGGGGTGGACAGCAGAGAGGTCGCGCCGAGCCGGCCGCAGCTCTGCCGCCTCGGTTGCTGGAGCGGCTGAGGACCGCAAGTCCGGGGGAGCTGGAAGGCATCAAGCAGCAAATGCGGGACCGCGGCATGAGCGCCGAGCAGGTCGAGGCCGCGGTGCGCGCGGCCCGTGGTGCGAGCAAATGAAGATCGTCGACGCCTCGATCCGGCGTCCGGTCACCGTGGTGGTGTTCTCGGCAGCAGCCATCGTCTTCGGCGCCGTAGCTTTCAGCCATCTGGCGGTGGACCTGCTCCCCAACATCACGTACCCGTCAATGACGGTGAAGACAGAGTACCCGGGGACTGCCCCGGCCGAGGTGGAGTCGCTGCTGACGCGACCGATCGAGAACGCCGTCGGGGTCGTGAACAATGTCGTCAGGGTGACGTCGTCGTCGCGAGCCGATGTCAGCGAGGTGACGCTCGAGTTCGCGTGGGGGACCAACATGGACTTCGCCGCACTGGACGTGCGCGAACGCCTGGATGTGGTCCGCCTCCCGCCGGAGGCAGAGAGGCCGATCCTGCTTCGCTACGACCCCAAACTGGACCCGATCATGAAGATCTCGCTCTTCGGCTCTGCCGACCTCGCCCGTCTGCGCTTCGTAGCGGACGAGAGGATCAAGCGCGAGCTCGAGCGCGTGGAGGGTGTAGCGGGTGTGCTGGTGAGCGGCGGGTTGGAGGAGGAGATCGAGGTCGAGCTCGACGAGCGCAAGCTGGCGAACCTCGGCATGACAGCCGAGCAGGTGCGGAGCCGGCTGGCGGCGGAGAACGTCAACCTCACCGGTGGCACGCTGCGGGAGGGTGAGACTGAGTACCTCGTCCGTACACTGAACGAGTTCAAGCGTCCGGCCGATATTCAGCGCATCGTGATACGGCGGTCCGGCGATACGATCATCCGCCTCGAGGATGTGGCCCGCGTGTTCACCGGACACAAGGAACGCGACATCATCACCCACGTCGACGGCCACGAGAGCGTGGAGCTGGCCCTGTACAAGGAGGGCGGGACCAACACGGTCACCGTCTCAGATGCCGTGAAGACCCGACTCGACAGCCTCCGCAAGGAGATCACTGCCTCCAGCCCCAACCTGCGCCTCCAGGTCGTTACGGACCAGGCCCACTACATCCGTCAGTCGGTGCAGCAGGTTCTCAAGAGTGCCGTTTACGGTGGCATCTTGGCAGTGCTGGTGCTGTTCTTCTTCCTCCGCAGCGTCAAGAAGACGGCAATCATCAGCCTTTCTATTCCGGTCTCGGTGGTGGCGACCTTCTTCCTCATGTACGTGTCCGGGATCTCGCTCAACGTCATGTCGCTCGGTGGGCTGGCCCTGGGCGTCGGGCTCCTGGTCGATAACGGCATTGTCGTGCTTGAGGCCGTGCAGCGCCGGAGCGAGGACGGGCTGGACGAGGTCACTGCGGCACGGGAGGGAACATCCGAGGTTGCGAAGGCGATCACGGCATCCACGCTGACCACAATCTGCGTTTTCGTGCCCATCATCTTCGTCGAAGGAGTGGCGGCACAGCTGTTCCGGGACCAGGCGATCACGGTGGCCTGCTCGCTGGTCGTGTCGCTGATTGTGGCGCTGACGGTCGTGCCGATGCTGGCGTCGCGCCGACTGCACTGGGCTGAGCCGGCCGCGGAGGAGGCGGCGGACGAGAGACCGAGCTTCTTTCTTTCGCGCTGGGTGAGTGAAGGGGTGCTGTGGGTGTCTGTGCGTGTGCTGAGGGGTGCGAAGGCGGTGGTCGGAGGGCTGTCATGGGAGCTCGGGCGCCTCGCAAAGCCGTTCCTCGACCTATTCGATGCCGGGCTGGCCGGCTTTCGAGCCACCTATGAGCGCGCTCTCGCGGTCGTCTTGCGGCATCCGGTGATAACCGTCCTCATCACGGCCCTCTGCCTGGCCGGTAGCCTCGGGTTGTACCGCCAGCTTGGCAGCGAGCTCATCCCGGAGCTTGTCCAGGGAGAGCTGTACGTCGACATCGAGATGCCGCCGGGAACTCGCCTCGAGGTGACCCAACGCCAGCTCGGCGGGCTGGAGGCGTACGCCCAGAAGCTGCCTGGCGTGCGCACGGTGTACTCCATCGCCGGTGCGTCAGGTGAGCAGGGAGGAGCGGCGGGGGAGATTCGTGAGAACATCGGCCAGCTTACCCTGACGCTCGACCCGCCGATCTCGCGCGAACGCGAGGGGGCGGTGATGACCGCGCTGAGGCAGCGTCTCGATGACGAGAACCGGGTTCTGAAAGAGACGGCGCTGGACCGAAGTGCGACCAGCAGCGAGCCGGTGATCCAGTACCGTTTCGGACGCCCATCCTACTTCAGCTTCAAGACCGCGATCGAGCTGGAGATCCGAGGCGAGAACCTCGCACTGCTCAAACGCCTGGCCTCCGACGCCATGAACCGGATGCGCCGTATCAGTGGGCTCGCGGACCTCAAGTCGTCCACGGAGGGCGGGTATCCCGAGCTGCAGGTGCGTTTCGACCGGGATCGTCTCGCTGCCTTCGGGTTCACCGTCAGCCAGGTGGCGGAGAAGATTCGGACCAAGGTTGAAGGGGACATCGCGACCGACATCACTCGCACGGACCGTACCATCGACATTCGCGTTCGCGACCAGGAGCGCTACCGCGACAGCGCGCGAGGCCTTGCCAACCTCAATGTGGCCGAGACTGGAACGACAGCGATCCCGCTGTCGGCAGTGGCCGAGGTCGTGCCGACTCAGGGTCCGGCGGAGATCCGGCGTGGTGACGGGAGTCGAGTGGCGCTGATTACCGCCAACCTTGCCGGCCGCGACCTGGGCTCCGTGTCCAAGGATATCGAGGACACGCTGAGAGGCATGACTTGGCCTGAGGGGTACGACTGGCGGCTCGGAGGCCAGGAGAAGGAGATGAAGACCTCGTTCGGGAGCATGGGCCTCGCCTTCGGCCTGGCCGTCTTCATGGTCTACCTGGTCATGGCCTCGCAGTTCGAGAGCCTGCTCCACCCGTTCGTCATCCTCTTTTCGGTGCCGTTCGCAGTGATCGGTGCCTTCGTTGCCATGTACCTCTTCCACGTCACGATCAGCGTTGTCTCCCTCATCGGGCTTGTCCTGCTCGCGGGCATTGCCGTCAACGATGCAATCGTCAAGATTGACTACACCAACCAGTTGCGCCGGAGCGGTATGGAGAAGATCGAGGCGCTGAAGCGGGCCGGACTCGTCCGTCTGCGCCCGATCCTCATGACGTCGGCGACCACGATCCTCGGCCTACTCCCAATGGCTATCGGCCTCGGAGAGGGCGCAGAGTTGCGGGTGCCGATGGCGTTGACAGTTATCGGCGGCATGCTCACGGCCACGCTCCTCACGCTGCTGGTGGTCCCTGCCGTCTACACCATTCTCGACCGCAGTAGATGATGAGCGGATTCTCCGGGTGGGCCTCGACAGCTGTGTGGGAGCTGCACACTACCGACGTGTGCCGGCTTGAGTCACGGCGTGTCCCGATCTGAAACATGCCTCTCAGCTGCTCCCCGTCACAGTTGGGATGAGGGTGGCACGGCACTTGCTGATGTTCCGGGCAAGGGAGAGGCAGACGGAGGTGGAGGGCCGAGACGGAGGATGTCGAGTATGAGCTTCCTGTCAGATGCAGTCGGACTACTCAGGCGCCGGTTGGTCTCGGGGCGACGGCAGGATGTACCCGCCCGCCCTCTGGCCCGGCGGAGGGGCGGAGATCGCCGGCGGGCGGTGCCGGAGACCATCGGTCCGTACGAGGTTTCACAGCTTCTTGGGCGCGACGACGAGCTGCTGCTGCTCAAGGCCTGGGACGCGGGACGGGCGCGCTGGGTGAGGCTCGCGGCACTTCGGCTCGAGGATGGTCTCGACGCGACCGAGCGCTTACGACGGATGGCCCGTTTGCATCACATCGCCGATCCGTTGACCGCGGTCCGGCATAAGGGTGTGCTGCGTGTCCATGGTCTCGAGTACCACGAGGGTTGGGGATGCGTTGTCATGGAGCAGCTTGAGGGAGTGCAGCTCACCGAGCTGTTGGCCCAGTCGGAAACTCTGTCGCCATCACAGGTCGCTCCGCTCGGCGCTGCGCTGGCATCGGTGATCGCCGCAGCGGCCGAGGCAGGGGTTGAGATCATCGACCTGGACCCGGCAGAGATCATGCTCACGAGCAGGGGAGAGATCAAGGTCTGTTCCCTCGGCCGCAAGGGCCAGGCTGGAGACGGTGGGACCTCCCTCGACGCGCCCAATGTGAGCGGGCTATCCAACCTGGGCGCGCTTCTCTACCGTTGTCTGACCGGCAGACGCCCCTCCCTCCCGTCTACGGCCGAGAAGCCGACGCGACGAGCCCTGACCCCCATCTCGGCATACCGCCCGTCGGTGCCGGCGGACCTGGAGCGCATCATCATGGGCCTGATGATCTTCGACACAGAGGAGGTGCGCCTGTCGCCGCCGGTTGTGGCCGGAGGCCTGGAGCGCCTGGTCAAACAGCATGGCTGGAACTGGCAGACGCCTGAGTCTGCCGCCGCCACTGAGCCGCCGCGGTTCCCTTCACCAGAAGCGGACGGCCAAGAGGCAATCCCCGCCTGACGAGTCGGAGCTCAGCTAGCTCGCAGGAGGAGGGTCTTTCCGCTGCGGAATCCTGCCGCTCATGGTCAGGCTCGTAGCCCGTGCCGACCTACTCGACCATGGAGGCCGTGGCTACTCGACGGACACGCTTGAAAGCTGCAGGCCGAACGCCTTGGTGATGAACACAGCCATCTCATCCCGGCCCAGCACGCGATGAGGACAGTAGTTGCCCTCTCCGCACCCGGCCGTGATTCCGCTGGCAGCCAAGTAGTGGATGAAACGACATCCGCCGTCGTCCGCCGCCACGTCGGAAAACACAGATACGCCATCGGGACCGGCGACACAGTTGTAATCGCCCATACCCGGCACCGTGCCCGAAAACGGAATCGAGCTGCGACCGGCCGTGGCAGCGCCAATGAAAATGGCCATCTGCCAGCGGTCAACCGGATTGCCCGGGCAGTACATCCCTGCTGCGCACCCGGACGTGACCTGGGTCGCCGCAATATAGTGGATGAACCGGCAGCCGCTGTCGGCTGGCGGTACATCGGAGAATACCGACATGCCGTCTGGGCCAGCCACGCAGTTGTAGTCGCCCATATCCGGCACCACGCCACTGTAGGGGACGGCACCGTCGGAGATTGCCTTCGCGAGGAACACAGCCATCTCCCAGCGAGAGATGGTGGCGTCAGGGCAGTAGGTCGAGGCCCCGCAGCCGGTGGTGATGCCGTTGTGGAGGAGGGTCTCGATGAAGCTGTAGCCCCAACGGGAGGACGGCACGTCCGTGAAGCTCGAGCCCAGATGGATGGTCCACTCCGCCGTGCGGTTCGTGGTCAGGTCCTCCGTGGCAACCAGGTCGACATGCGTGCTGGGTCGCTGCCCCTGCGATAGGACTCCTGTTTCGTAGCAGTTGCCGCCCTTGCTCCAACAGTCGGTCTCCTCACCCGGCATCATGAAGCCGTAGACGGCCGATTCGTCGGGAACGGTGAACGTGAAACCCGTTGGCCCGGTGAAGGCGGAAAGGGTGCCAATCACCTGCATCGGAGAGCAGCCGTCCGGGTAGCGCCAGGTGGGCGATAGCACGACGCGCTCGCCGGGCTCCAGGAGGCCGTTCAGGTTCGAGGTTCCACCGCTCGCCGGGTGGGTATCGACGTCGATGCCGAGCGCTGTCATGTTCTGCTGGCAGGGTGCAGAGGATGGCACGGCAAAATGAGCGACGGTCCCCAGCGATGCTTTGATATAGGCCGTCATGTAGCCCATGTTGAGATGCTCTCGCTTGTCGTTGGTTGTGTGGTAGTACTGATTGAAGTCGTCCTGGTCGTCCTCGATGGCGAGGATGGCGGGGTAGCCACGGCTCCAGAATGAAGCATGGTCGCTGGCTGTGATCCCGTCCGAATCGATGATGGGTGACAGCGACCCCGAGAGCCCATAGACCGATACGACATCGTTGAACATTGTGGCGATTGCAAGATCGTCCGGGTAGCCGGCCGAACCACTGGTCCGAGTGTGCAACCGGAGCGTGGGACCATCCAGTTGGTCCCAGCCGATCATGTCCATGTTGAAGACGCCGACGATGTTGTCGCCAGCAGCCTGCGCGGCGGCAGCGTACCTGGAGCTCCCGAGCAGCCCCTGCTCCTCGCCGGTGAAGAAGACAAACCGGATGGTGCGCTCGAACCAGTACTGGCTCAGAATCTGTGCCGCCATCATCACCCCAACCGACCCGCTGGCGTTGTCGTCGGCCCCGGGGGCTAGCGTGCCCGAGGGCATGTCGTCGAGGTGGGCGGTGATGAGGACGATCTCATCCGGATGTGTGGATCCGAGCTTCTCGCCGACTACGTTCCGCCCCGAGTAGCCGCCCGATGTCCAGTTGTCGAATGCAGGGTCGAGATCGTACTGCAGCATGTACTCGTAGACGTACTGGGTCGCTTTCTGGATAGGGGTTCCGGAGCTCGTGTGGCGAGTAGCGATGGTGTAGGGGCTTCCCTCGATCGTGACCGGGGTCTCGCCGCTGAGGTCGCCGTCGTTTGCGTAGGTCGCAGCCTGCGTGACCGCAGCGATGATGTCCGCGACACGAGGGTCGTACGTGATCGCCGGAAGCTTGGGGGCGCGAGATGTCGGCGTCAACGCCATTGGCGCCTCGCTGAACAGGCCGAGATCGAACCCGAGGTCCCCCAACTCCTCCCGGCGTCCCGGGGCATCCCTGACGACGATTCGCCTGCCGTCGTCGAGAAGCACGGGGAACCGTCGTGCCGCCTCGGCGCGGGCCCCTTCCCGTCGCTCCAGGGCGATCAGGTACCGGGCTCCCGCGCTGTCCTCGTCCAGCACCCGCGCCCCGAGCGGCTTTCCGACCGACGCCGGAGCCAAAACCAGCGCATAGGTGACCCCCGCCCGATCCCGAAGAACGGCGCGTACGGGCAAACCCAGCTTCGCCACCGGCGTCGCGAGGTCGACGCGCATCAGTGCAAGCGGCTCACTGCTGCCGGTTGTAGGGGACGGTACTGCAAGCCCGAAGCCTGCCACGGCGGTCAGCACCGCGGTCACGATACCGACGAGACGACCCCAACCTGAACGCATCATCGCCTCCCGCATGAATCTGTGCCGAGTTTCCCTCAGGCCCGGTGTGGCCACACTAACACGCAGTGCGCAACTTGCCAAACCAGAGTTTGCGGCTGCGACGTGGCCTCAAAACAATGTGAGGCATTGCGACCTGCCGGGGAGACAGCTCAGAGGCCCTTGTTTACCTCGGGCATGAACGTCTACTTGGGAGAAGTCCTCAAAATCTCGTGGAGGTAGCTGCTGTACATGGACTTCCATGCCTCTGGTTCAAGACCTCCTATGACGAACTCCAGCTGCTCGTCCGACAGCTCGATGCCGTCCTCGCCGGAAGCCGGGGGCCGCCGTGGCGGCCGCGACGGCCCGCCTTCGGGTGGATTCCAATCAGACATCGCCGGTTCCTTTCCCGCGAGCGATGCTGCCCGCTCGCTGACTTCTGGAGTTCTCGACGCCCATTCTACAACCTCGGGCCGACGTTGGGTGTCGAGCTTCCGGGGAGCATTCAATCTTCCGCAGGGGTGGACATTCCTGCCGCTGACGGCCGATCATGATCGTGACGTTCAGGTGAATCCGGGGAGGTGGCGATGAAGGGTCACTGTCCTGACTACGTTCGCTTGACCGGTGATCCAATCCGGCATCTCGGCTCGCACGCGTGGCTGCGATGGCTGCCCCCCCTGCTGGTCGTATTGAGTGTGGCCGCCACCACCTCGGGTGGCGTCGCCGAGCGGCTTGGACCGTCACAACTGTTCTACCTGGGTGCGTTCCGTCTCCCCGAAGTGACGAGCGAGTCGCCGGCGGTCTGGGACTGGGGAGGGCAGGCGATGACGTTCTTTCCGGCCGGCGATCCGGGCGGTGGGACCGACGGCTTCCCGGGTTCTCTTTTCGTCACCGGGCTGGACACGGACAACTGGGTGTCGGAGATTGGCATCCCGCACCCGAGCCTGTCACGCAACGTGGAGGAGCTGCCCGCGGCGGTGACCTTGCAGCCGTTGGCCGATGTCAGGGATGGCCTCTTCGCGACCTTCACCGAGCTACCGCGCGTCGGCCTGGAGTATCTTCCGGCCCAGGCCGGACAATCGGCCGGCCTGCTCCACCTCGCGTGGGGACAGCACTTCCACGAGGAGCCCGGCGTTACGATAGCACCCACCCATGCCTGGTGTGGCCTCGACTTGGCTCATCCGGACACGCAGGGACCGTGGTGGATCGGAACTGTGGCCGCCAACGAGGCGGGGTTCATCTACAGCATCAACGACTACCTGTTTGCGATCCCTGACGCCTGGGCCGACGCCCACCTCGGAGGACGGAGGCTCGCGACCGGCAGATTCCGCGACGGCGGCTGGTCGGGCATGGGGCCGAGCCTGATCGCCTACGGGCCCTGGCTCGACGGCGACCCGCTCGGCGCCGCTCCGCCGCCGAACGCAGAGCTTTCCCGCATCCCTCTGATCCTGTACTCCAGCACACTCGAGGCCGGTGACCACCGGCTCACCAGCTACAGCAACGCGGACGCCTGGACAGGCGGCGCCTGGATTACCTCCGGCTCGCGGTCGGCGGTCATCTTCGCGGGCACGAAAGGCTCCGGCTACACGTGGTACGGCTTCTTCACGCCCGAGGGGGTCGATCCCCCACCCCTGTTCGGGGAGGGCGCTCCCTGTGTGTACACCGTCGGCGACATCATGTGCGTCCGCCCCGATGGTGAGACCGCGTGCACTCAGGAGGACATGCTGCCCTGTACTGGCGCATCGACGACGCAGGCGAGCCGCGGGTGGTGGGCCTCGCGCTTTGACGCCGTCCTGCTCTTCTACGACCCGGATGATCTGGCGGCGGTGGCAGCCGGTTCCCTGGAGCCATACCAGCCCCAGCCCTACGCCACGCTCGAGATCGATGAGCACCTGTTCCTCAACGCCACCATGCCGGATGTGACGATGTACAACGGCTACGGCGACCAGCGGAGAGGGCGGCTCGGGGCGGTGGCCTTCGACCGCGGAAGCGGCCTGCTGTACGTGCTCGAGCAGTTCGCGGATGAGTATCGTCCGCTGGTCCACGTTTGGAGGGTGCAGGAACAGGCCGGCTCGCCGGCTCGGCGTCCAGCGCGGGCACGGGGCCGGGCCCGACCCGTTACCGTGCGGTAGGTCTTCCGCGGCTCGAGGTGCAGTATCGGCGCCCTCCGCCGGCATCGATTCGCCCGTACGTCGCCTCACAGGGCGGGCTAGCTCCCGCCGGGCTCCCGGCCGGGGGGTGGCTCCGCAGCCACCACACCTTCGGCGATCACGATCTCGACTCGCCTGTTCTTTCGTCGCCCATCGGCGGTTGTGTTGTCGGCGATTGGCCGGCTCTTGCCGTACCCGACGGTCGTCATGCGGTCGCCGGCTACACCTTGAGCCTGAAGCAGTTGCCGGACGGCCTCCGCCCTCTGCTGGGAGAGGCCGAGGTTGTAGGCATCGCTGCCGGTAGCGTCGGTGTGGCCCTCCACTCTGAGGTTGAGCTCCGGCATGATGAGTAGGATCCCGGCCAGCTTCGCCAGGACCAGCTGGGCCTCCGGCTTGAGCGTGGCCTGGTTGACATCGAAGAGAATATCCGGGAGGTTGAGGATGAGCCCGCGCACCGACTGCTGCGTTTCGGCAACCTTGGACAGCGCACCCTGGAGCCGGGATGAGAGCCGCTCCTTCTCGCTGCGAAGGCCGGCCATCGAATGCTCGAGCTGCTGTTTCTCAGCTTCCATCTTCGCCAGCTCGGACTGAGCTGCGGCGACCGCCGCCTCCGTGGCGGCCTTCTGGCTCGCTGCTTCCGCAGCGGCCTGCTCGCGGGCCGCCTCGGCGGCGGTTTTTTCGCGGGTCGCTTCAGCGAGGGCGAGTCGCGACGCTTGAAGGCTGCCCTGAGCCTCGGCGAGCGCCGCCTGCGCGCTCTTTGCCCGATTCTCGGCCGCGCCGGCCCGTTCCTCGAGCGCCCTCATCTCCGCCTTGCGCGCGGCGATCTCCTTCGCCAGCCGCTCGGCCTCCTTGCGTCGGGTCGTGATCTGGATCGAGTCGGAGCTGAGAGCCACCACGCGTCGGGCAAAGTCGACGCGTTCCTTGGCTCGCCGGCTTGCGGTTGCAAGGGCACGAGCCTGGTTGAGGGCGATCGTGGCCTCGCGGTAGATCTGTGGCGCGTAAGAACCGGCACCGCTGCGATCGGCCAGCTCATGGGCCTTTTCGGCCTGCAGGAGGTCGAGTGGCTTCGAGCTGTCCCAGGAGATGTCTGCAATCGTGTTCAGAGCGTGTGCCGGGGCCGGGGCAAGGCCGGCGTAGGAGAACGGGATCGATGGCGCCTGCCGGTCCCTGCTCGAAGAGCTCGTGAACATGACCATCTCTGAAGGCTTCTCGACGAGCGAGTAAGGCTCCGCCGTGACCAACAGAGCAAAGGTCTTCTGACCGGTTGAGAACCTCGTCTTGCCGCTGTCGCCGTCCAGCTGCAGCTCGCCGAGGTTCTCGGCGTTCCCGTCTCGAGTGACGGCCCAGGCTACATAGCAAGTCACGTCGCCACCGAACAGGATGGCCGGCTTCATGTCCCGGTAGTCGATCTCGATCTGGGTCTGTGCCTCGTGCGCCTGGACCTTGGCGCGAAGCTTTGCCCGCGGCGCTTCAGCCGACGGCACGAGGTCGAGCTTCACCGTCCTACGTTCCGGGTAGGTGACCGCGGTCAGCGTGATCTCGCCTGCCGCGGCCGTGGTGGCTCCGAGCAGAAGTGCGGCCGTCACAAGGAAGCTTGCGCAGCGTGTCATTGGGAAGTTCCTCCTATCCATATCTATGCGCGCAAGACGTTGAGGGCGGATCCGGCTCTGAACCACTGGATCTGCTCCGCGTTCAGTGTGTGGTTGACCGGGAAGCTCTCCTCGCCGCCGTCCGCATGATGGAGCACGACCGTGAGCTGGCCCCCGGGTTTCATCTCGGCAAGCCCGCGGATCGATACCCGGTCGTCGACCCGGATCTTCTCGTAGTCGGCCGGATCGGCGAAGGTCAGGGGAAGCATCCCCTGCTTCTTGAGGTTGGTCTCATGGATACGGGCGAACGAGCGAGCAATGACCGCCGTTCCGCCAAGGTGCCGCGGCTCCATCGCCGCGTGCTCGCGGGACGAACCCTCGCCGTAGTTCTCGTCACCGACCACGACCCAGTGCATGCCCCTTTCCTTGTAGGACCGGGCGAGCTCGGGCAGCGACACGGCCTTGCCGGTGTCGATGTCGATCCCGGTGCCCGGCTCGTCGGTGAAGGCGTTGACGGCGCCCAACAGCAGGTTGTCGGAGATGTTGTCGAGGTGGCCGCGGAACTGGAGCCATGGTCCGGCCTGTGAGATGTGGTCGGTGGTGCACTTGCCGTTCGCCTTGACGAGCACGGTCAGGCGCTCGAGATCACGGCCGTCCCAGGCCGGGAACGGGGTGAGGAGCTGCAGCCGGTTGGAGTCAGGACGGACCTTGACGTCGACGGTCGTCGGCGTCTCGGGGGGCGCCACGTACCCCTCAGCCTTGAACACAAAACCGTGCGCTGGGATCTCCGGAGCCGGCGCAGGCGGCTCAAGCCTGAATGTGGCGCCGTTACTGCCCTCGATCTCGTCGTGGACGGGGTCGAACGAAAGCCGACCCGCGAGCGCATAGGCGACAACGATCTCCGGACTGCCGATGAAGGCGTAGGTCTCCGGGCTGCCGTCGTTGCGCTTGCGAAAGTTGCGGTTGAACGAGGTTACGATGGAGTTGCGGGTCCCGGGCTTGATGTCGTCCCGCTGCCACTGCCCGATGCATGGTCCACAGGCGTTTCCGAGAACGACTCCGCCGAGTTTGCTCAGGGTCGCCATCTGCCCGTCGCGTTCGATGGTCGCCTCAATCTGCTCGGATCCCGGCGTCACCCAGAACGTGGTCTTGAGCCGGGCGCCTTTGGCGAGGGCCTGCTCCGCGACGTCGGCCGCACGAGTGATGTCCTCGTAGGAGGAGTTTGTGCAGGAGCCAATCAGGGCAGCCGAGAGCCGGTCAGGGTAGTCGGCCGTTGCGACATCGGCCGCCATGTTGGAGACCGGATGAGCGAGATCGGGCGTGTGCGGCCCCACGAGGTGCGGCTCAAGAGAGTCGAGGTCGATCTCGATGAGCTGATCGTAGTACTTGTTGGGCTCGCCCTCCACCTGTGGGTCAGCGACGAGTAGGTCGGTGTTGGCATCCGCGAGCGCGGCAATCTCACTCCTGCGGGTGGCTTCGAGGTACGTCTTCATGCGTGTGTCATAAGGGAAGAGGGAGCATGTGGCGCCGAGCTCCGCGCCCATGTTGGTGATCGTGCCCTTGCCGGTGGCCGAGATCGAGGCCGTGCCCGGACCGAAGTACTCGATGATGGCGTTGGTGCCGCCCTTGACCGTGAGGATGCCGAGAAGCTTCAAGATGACGTCCTTGGGTGCGGTCCAGCCGTGCAACGAGCCGGTCAGCTTGACACCGATGACCTTCGGCTGCAGGACCTCCCAGGGGAAGCCGGCCATCACGTCGACCGCGTCCGCACCGCCGACGCCCACGGCGACCATCCCGAGGCCGCCGGCGTTCGGAGTGTGTGAGTCGGTGCCGATCATCATGCCACCGGGGAAAGCGTAGTTCTCGAGCACGACCTGGTGGATGATTCCGGAGCCGGGTTTCCAGAAACCGAGGCCGTAGCGGGCGGCCGCCGACTGCAGGAAGTCGTACACCTCACGGTTCTCTTCAATCGCTCGCTTGACGTCTTCGGCTGCGCCCGAGCGCGCTCGGATGAGGTGATCACAGTGAACCGTTGACGGTACCGCCGTTGTGTCACGACCGGAGAGCATGAACTGGAGAAGCGCCATCTGCGCGGTAGCGTCCTGCATGGCGACCCTGTCCGGCCGCAGCATGATGTAGGCCCTACCCCGCTCCAGGTGCTCGTTTTCGGCATCATCCAGGTGGCCGAATAGGACCTTCTCGGCCAGGGTCAGCGGCCGGCCGAGCCTCGCCCGGACGATCTCCAGACGGGCGCGAGAGGTGTTGTAGACGCGGCGGACCATGTTGGGTGTGGTCTCGATGGCTGGCATGGTGATGACTCCTTCCCTCGACTGTCGTGAAGGGCTTCACAAGGCGCTTGCGCCAAAGGAACATCCGCCCTCCGGGCGCGTATTGTAGTACATCTGTCGTCTGGCTGAGGAAGCGGTCGCGGGTGGTGATAGACTCGCAGGAACAAGCTGGAGGAATGACAATGAATCTCATCGAGGCGGTACCAGTTCTTGTGGTCCTGGCGTTCTTGGCCCTCGTGGTCTACATCGTTGTCAGGACGCGCTACAAGAAGGCGGGGCCGGACGAGGCGCTGATCGTCTTCGGGCGGCGCAAGCTGCTCGGCCGCAAGGTTCGCAGCGAGACGGGCCAGATCGAGGGGTTCCGGATCATTCGCGGCGGCGGCACCTTCGTTTGGCCTGCCTGGGAGCAGCACGAGGTCCTGTCGCTGCGCATGATGACGCTGGATATCGACCTGCGCCACGTCTACACCATCCAGGGCATCCCCATCAATGTGAAGGCGGTGGCACAGGTCAAGGTGCTGGGTGACATCTCCCACATTCGGCGCGCTGCCGAGGGGTTCTTGGGCCTGGCTGCGGATGACATCCAGGCGACCATCAAGGAAACCGTTGCCGGCCACCTGCGCGGGATTATCGGCACGCTGACCGTCGAGGAGCTCTACCGTGACCAGAAGAGCTTTCAGGAGAAGGTGCGGGATGAGGCTCACAGGGACCTTGACGGCATGGGCTTCGAGTTCCGGTCGTTTGTCTTCCAGGCGATTCAGGATGACGAGGGCTACCTCAACGCCCTCGGCCAGCCGAAGATCCAGGAGGCCCTCAAGTACGCACGAATCGCAACCGCCCAGGCGGACCGAGATGCCGCCATCGAGGAGGAGCAGGCGCGGCAGCAGAAGGAGCAGAAGCGGATTGTGGTCGACACCGAGATCGCCGAGTCTGACAGGGCCCTGAGCCTCAAGAAAGCATCCATCAAGAAGGAGGTCGATGTCGCCGATGCGCAGGCGGTGAAGGCCGGCGAGATGGAGCTGAAGGTTCAGGACATTCAAATCGCCGAGCAGGAGGTCGAGCGCCAGAAGCTCGAGCTCAATGCCGAGGTGCGCGAGCAGGCGGATGCCAAGAAGTACGAGACGGAGCGTCTGGCCGACGCCGCACAGTACCGGGTCGAGCGGGAGGCGGCCGCGGAGCGCAAGCGGCGGGAGGAAGCTGCGCAGGCGGTGAAAGCGGAGGGCATTGCCAAGGCGGAGGCCGAGTCGACGATGCGACGCGAGATCGGCCTCGCCGAGGCGGAGGCCATTCAGGCCAAGGGCGAGGCCGAAGCGGAGGCGCGGAGGCTGCTCGCCGAGGCGCTCAAGCTCTACAACGACGCCGGTCTCTCGATCGAGGCGCTCAAGGTGCTGCCCGAGATCGCGGCTGCGATCTCCGAACCGCTGGCGCGAGCCGGCACGACAACCATCATCAGTAACGGCGGCGCCGGTGAGGGTACCGGAGCCGGACGGCTGACCGAGGACGTGGTTCAGGTGCTGAGCCAGCTCGGCCCGGTCATGCGCCAGCTGTCGGGTGTGGACCTCGACAAGCTGCTGCGAGACCTCTCCCGCCTGCCGGGGGCTGTTGCAGACCGAGTGAGCGGAGAGGGGTCCGCCGGCGGCGAAGTGTTCGATGAGGACTAGGTGGCTCCTTCCAAGCAGCTTGCTGCGCTGATCTTTTCGCTCGAGGAGGCGGACTCTCCGTTCGAGCGCATGCACCAGCTTGGCCTGGCATGGCGGAGCATCCGCGAGCTCAGCCGCCAGGAGCGTCTGGAGCTGGCGAGACATGCCGGCTTCGACGGCGCCGAGGAGCTCGTCGAGCGGCTGGCCGCCCGCTCGGGAGGCCTCGCACCGGCCGTTCTCCTCGAGGCAATCGAAAGCGCTCGCCAGGCCGATCCCTCGAAGCTGAAGGCGCTCTTCGCGGGCCTGCGGGACCCCGCCCGGCGAGGCCAGGTGCTGGCTGACACGTTGCGTGCCGTCGGCCGGGCCGCGGCCGAGCGGCTCGCAGGAGAGGACGCAGAGGAAGGTGAGGGGGGGAAGGCAGCGGATGCTCGCCAGCCGGCGGAGAGCGACGCCAATATCGAGCTGCCCGAATCCGAATCCGAATCCGAGTCCGAATCCGAAGCCGAAGCCGATGTCGAGGCGGCCGCACCGCTGGCGCCGGAGCAGGCAGAGACTCTCGAGTCCCTACCGGAGATTCCACATCCGGCGACCTGCGCCGAACCGACGGAAGCCCCTGCGGCAACACCGGCGTCACCTGAAGCTCCTCTAGTGTTGCTCCACCGGGGTCCGGGAGTCTCGCACTTGGAAGCAGCCGGCGAGGTGCCCGAGACAGTCGGCGCCGGGGACGGCGGGAAGGTCCCTCGCTCGGGGGCTGAGGCCGGAGCCGGCAAGGGGGAGGCAGGGCGTGTCGACACGACCGTCGACCGGGAGGAGGTCTCCGGGTCCGCTGTTGCCTCCGATGCTGCGAAAAGGGCCGGGGAGATCGCCGGTGAACCGCGGCTGCTGGCCCGCCTCCTCCGGCTCCGTCAGGCGGCGGCGGGTGGCCTCGCTGATCCGGATCTCGGACAGCTGCTGGCCGGCTTTCCACCAGGATGGCCGCGCCGGAGGGCCCTCTCGGCCCTGATCGAGGGCGGCTCGGTGAGCTCCGCGGCGCTCGCCCTCGATCTGGTCGCCGAGCTCGGCCTCGAGCGGGATCGTGGCTGGTGCCTGGCCCTGGTGCTGCGAACGTGGGATCTTTCGGTTGCCGAGCTCGACCGCGCTCTTGCATTGGTTTCGTCGCCGGCCCGCCGCCGTCGCCTGCTCGGGTTGGCGTCACTCTCGTCATAGCGCGGCTCGAGGTCCGGCCGGGCCTTGAACGCTGATACCATACGTCAGCCATGGGGGAAGCTCTCCGGTCCCGTCGCACGTTTGGCTTGCTGCTGGCCTCCGTCGTGGTGTGCCAAGGGTGTGGCGGCGCCCGGGAAGGCTGGCAGCGGCTCTGGCCAGAGCAATGGGCCTGGGCGCATCGAGGCAGGATCCTCGAGCGCGGCGTGGCAGCCGACGGACGCCTTGTCACGGCGGAACACGGTGGCATCCACCTGAGGGCAAGCCTCTTCAACCACGGCGCACAGCAGGCCCGAGCTCTACTGATGGGTCCGCATCTGCGCCGGGGTTGGGGGCTCGCAGGCGGTGAACGGAAGTTCATCGACATCCGGCTTCCGCGGGCGGGGCGCTACCGCTTCTCGGCATCGGCGGATGTGATCTTGGGCGAGCCGCGAATGGGTCTTCCCATCGCGCAGCCCAAGCTGGTGGTCCTCATTCTCGTCGACACCCTGCGTGCAGATCATGTCAACCAAGAGCTGATGCCCGGCGTCTGGTCGTTCTTCTCCAAGGGGCACCGCTGGGGCGACGCTTCAGCCGACGCACCATGGACTGTGCCGTCGGTTGCCTCTCTCTTTACCGCCCGCCCGGTGCTCGATCTGACGACGCCCGAAGGCGACCTGCTCGGGGTACCCGAGGGGATGCCCACCTGGGCGGAGGCTCTCGAACGGGCCGGCTTCAGTGGCGGCGCCGTTGTTGCCAACTACACGATTCAGGTGCTCAACGGCTTTGGCAAAGGCTTCGGCTCGTTCCTGGTTCCCGACGGGCATGGGAGCTCCCACCACCCGGATGCGACGTGGGTGGTCGACAATGCGCGCGCCTGGCTTGCCGCGCACCGAGGCGAGAACGGCTTTCTGTACCTGCACCTGATGGACCCGCACGAGCCGTACCGTGACCACAGCGGCCGTGGCCGGGTGGCGCCGTCGCTGCAGCCATTTGCGCATCGCGACCGGGTGGCGACAGCTTCCGAGACCGCACTCTTCAAGGACCTCTACGCCGGCGAGGTGCGCCACGTCGATCAGGTCCTGACACCCTTCCTGCACGACTTGGGACCGCACGCTGTCGTTGCGTTGACCGCCGATCACGGCGAGGCGCTGGGTGAGCATGGTTGCTGGGGCCATGGCCTCAACCTGTACCAGGAGGCGCTGCACATTCCATTCATGTTGCGTGGACCGGGAGTCGCGGCCGGCGAGTCCGGTCAGCCGGAGCAGCTGATCGACCTCACGCCGACTCTCCTGGACTTGGTCGGCGTCGAGCGAGAGCGATCGATGATCGGCAGATCGATGCTGAGCGGTGGCTCGAGGGTTCCACTAGTTGCGGCGACCTTCGGGGCCGGCCCGCTCCGATGGTGCTGGCGGCGGGGAGCGGACAAGGTCGTGATCCGGATGGCCCCCCAGCCTGGGCTCGCATCCGTGGCCCGCTCCACCATGGAAGAGGGGCATCCACTTCCCACGGGGGCCGTGGCCTTCAGGTTGGACAGGGATCCGCAGGAGAACGAGCCGCTGCCCCTGGACGGAAAGCTCACCCTGGCTGCGGGACGCGCGTTCGTGGCGACGACCGCACGCTTCGTGCCCGGACTGCAGGTCCTGGCCTGGGGAGAGCACGGGAGGTTGAGGCTGTCCCTGGACGTGAGCGGGAAGCTCGAGCCGGCACAGGTTTTCGCCGTGGCGCCGGTGGCCCTGCGGCGGGAAGGAAGACACCTGTCGCTGTCGTGCACCGAGGCATTCCCGGTATGCGGCATCGCCGGAACGGTGGTTCCGAAGCCGTGGCACGTCCGGCTCCCGGCCGACGGCGGCCGGTGGCTTGATCATGAGGGTGGCGGTACGGTGCCGCTGACCGACCTGAGCGAGCCGCCATACCTTCAGGCGCCCGGGGTCTTGGTGTGGTGGAACCCACCGCGGGAGCGGCTGGTGAAGGGGTACCGCGAGACGCTGCGCCGCTTACGCGATCTCGGCTATCTGCAGTAGAGCGCGGCTCCAAGTGGTGGCGTGCTAGCATGATGGGCATGCCGCGCTTCATTGCCGACGCCATGCTGGGGACCCTTGCCAGGTGGCTACGGTTCTTCGGCTACGACTGCCTTTTCGTCGAGCTGCCCGATGAACAGGTGCTGAGCCGAGCGAGGGCGGAGTCACGCTGGCTGCTGACCCGTGACCGCGCTCTGGCGTCACGAGGGCCGAGGACCGTGCTGGTGCAGGCTGAAGAGCTCGACGATCAGGTTGCAGAGGTCATCTCGCGCCTGAATCTGGTTCCGGAACCGACGCTGGAGCGCGCACGCTGCGGCGCCTGCAATGGGCTCCTCGAGCCAGCGGCCTCCGAGGTCGTGGCGCCGCTCGTGCCGTCACACGTGGCAGCCACGGCGACACGGTTCCGCCGCTGCACGGAGTGCGGCAGGATTTACTGGTCCGGAAGCCACACGCACCGCATCGTGGCCAGGATGGAGCGGATGCTCGCAGCGGCGACAGGGGCGGGTGCAGTCCGATGACCAGCCAGAGGGGCAACGAGGGGGCGTTTCTCCTGCTCGACGTGGACCGTGAGATCGTCGTCGGTGTGGATGACGGCTCGTCGACGCTGATTCCACCCGTGGTCAAGGATCCACTGGGGGTCGGACTGCTGGACTTCGTTCATCCCGTTGACCGGTCCGCGCAAGCGGAGTGGCTCGAGGCGGGTCTTGGCGCTTCGCCGCCGTTCCGCCGCGCCGCAGCCGATGACCCGCCGCGGTGGTTCCGGTTCGTGGCCGCGACGCCGTCGCCGGGGCGAGCGCGGTGCCGTGTGTTGATGGTGGAGGTCACGGAGGAGGTCCGAGAGGACTCCCTTCGGCAGCGCCTGAACTCGACGCTTGCTCGACACGTGGGATGGGCCCTGGTTGAGCGATCGGCCGCCGTAGCGGCGGAGCTCGCTGGATGCACGAACGCTCTGCTGGCCGAGCTCCATCCGCCGCTTGCCATCATTCGGTCGACTCACGGCCAGGGAATGCTGCCGGTGGGATCCACGGTACCGATGGCAGAGAGTCCCCTCGATGAGGGCTTTACTGCCTTGACAATCAGGGAGTACCAGAGTGCCGTACAGGGGGTTTTCCCCGAGTGGGTCCTGTTCGAGGCGACGAAGGCGGAGTCGGCGGTCATTGTTCCCGTTACCGAACCGACGGAGGTCGGTTCCCGCGCTGTGATCGTCTGCTTTTCACCCTTGCCGCGCAAGCTTCTGCCTCTCGAGGCCGAGCTGCTGGAGCTGTTGGCGGTTCGGCTGGCGGCAGAGTTCGTGGCGGCCCGCCAGGAGGAGACCGAGGAGGACAGTCGGCAGCAGCGAGGCCCGGCGACCTCCGAGCAGCTTGCCCGGATCGTGACGCTCGCGATGGGCTTGCGGGGGATAACCCATACATTGAACAACCTCTTTGCAGTGCAGGTGTTGAACGCGCAGCTGGCGGCGAAGAGAAGCTCGCGGAACGGGGGGCTCGAGCCGTACCTCGAGCGGATCAGTGAGGCCGCCCGCCGTGGCGCCGGCATCATGAGCCAGATCGCTCTGCTCGGCGATGAGGGCCCCCCCGAGGTTGGGGCGGTGAACCTCGTGGAGATCCTCAAACAGGGCATCAGCCTCGTATCGCATCTTCACAAGGCGATTGACATCGAGCTGGAGTGTGAGAGCGAGGCGATCCGGATTTGGGGAGATGAGAGGACGGTCCTCGGGCTGCTGGTCGCTGTGCTGCTGCCGGCCGCCGAAATCGCCGAGCCGGGCGCGAGGCTGCACGTGAGCGCGTCCGAAGGCGATACCGGGGGCGATGAGCCGGGAACGGTCTGCCTCGCCATTGGCGCCGGTCCCCTACCGCCCCGAGGAGGCGAAGGGGAGGCAGGAATGAGTGAGGAGCAGAGGCGCATGCTCGACCTCGGCGTGGCGCTCTCGACGCAGGTGGCCGAGCGTCTCGGAGGGCGGCTGGCAATGCACTGGCGGGGACAGCAAATCACTGTGGACATCAGCCTGCCGGCGTTCGAAGCCTAGGAGCCTGTGGCACATAGAGCGAACGGCGCTATTCGGGCGGCGCGAGGTCCCGTCTTCGTTACATTCTCGGACCGTACTCGGAGTAGTGTTCCTCAAATGTGCCTCAACGGGCCACTCGCGACGCTCCGAAATCCACCATCCGCCTATGAACTACAGGCTCCTAGCCCGGGTCATTCACCCGCAATCTACTGCGACCGACAGTAGGCGAGCCTAGCCGTGCTCTTCACGTCTCGCTTGATGCGGCAGATACGTGCTGAACTACTAACGCACCAAGGACACGATGAAGAACACCAAGGAGATAGGCAGGATCCGGGCTGGAGCCTTGGGTTCGAGCCGTGGTGCGCTGGCAACCGGGTGGCCGGTACGGCTAAGATTCTCTCGACATGGACGTGACCCGCGACCCGTTCGCCGAGCTGCAGGTGCGGCTCGAGCATGTGTTCTCGGATCCGGACCTGCTGCGGCAAGCGCTGAGGCACTCCTCGGCAGAGACTGCCAACGAAGGAGGATCCTATGAGCGCCTTGAGTTTCTCGGCGACGCTGTTCTGGGGCACGCAATCGCCCTGCTTCTCTACCGTCAGCATCCGGCCGCCGATCAGGGTGACTTGACGCGGATGAAGGCGCAGCTGATTCGGTCCACGACGCTGGCCCGCCGGGCGCGCGAGCTAGGGCTCAGAGAACTGGTCGAGCTGGGCCGTGGAGAGGAGGCCCTCGGCGGTCGCGAGCGGCCGGCGCTGCTCGAGGACGTTTTCGAGGCAGTGGTCGGAGCGCTGGCACTGGATGCCGGTTGGGAGCGGGCGAACGCCTTCGCCGAGCAGGTCTTCGCGCCGGAAGTCGACCGTTTGGACGAACGAACGCTGGCGCTCGCCAACCCGAAGACGGTTCTTCAAGAGGCCGCTCAGTCGCAGGGGCTGCCGTTGCCCGAGTACCGGCAGACTGCCGCCGGAGGTCCCGAGCATCGTCCGACCTGGGCCTTCGAGGTGGTGTGGAACGGTGAGGTGCTCGCACGCGGGGAGGGCCGCAGCAAGCGAGCGGCCCAGCAGGAGGCGGCACGCCGCGCGCTGCTGCGCCTTGGGCTGGTCGAGTGACCGATGCTCATCCGCTTCTCGAGCGTGCTCGGGAGGCGCCGGAGCAACCCGGCGTCTACAGGTTCATGGATGCACGGGGAAAGGTCCTCTACGTCGGCAAGGCTTGCAACCTGCGACGGCGGGTGCTGTCGTACTTCACGCGGGGCCGGCTGCCTGATCGAACGGCGTCGATGCTGGAGGGCGCACGCCGTCTGGACTTCACAGTCACCGCATCCGAGACCGAGGCGCTGATCCTCGAGAACACGTTGATCAAGCGCCACCGGCCGCGGTTCAACGTTCTCCTCCGCGACGACAAGACCTATCCCTACCTCAAGGTGACTACCGGCGAGGAGTTTCCCCGGGTTGAGCTGACGCGCCGGGTCCGCGACGACGGGCAGAGCTACTACGGGCCATTCATGGGTCAGTTTATGGCCCGTCGTCTCATGGAGCTGGCACGAACCCACTTCCAGGTCCGCACCTGCCGTATCGAGATCGACGGTAAGCTCCCTCGCCCCTGTCTTTACTACCACATGCATGCCTGTCTCGGGCCGTGCGTCGCCGGATTGACAACGTCCGAGGCGTACGACGGGGCGGTTGATGAGCTGCAGCTCTTTCTCTCGGGCCGCCACCGCGAGCTCCTGCCGCGGCTGGAAGCCAGGATGTGGGCGGCCGCGGAGCGGGAGGACTACGAGCACGCCGCCAAGTACAGAGACCTCATCGCGGTAGTGCGCAGGCTTTCTCAGCCACAGAACGTGGACATGCCGGGCCGCAGGGATGCCGATGTTCTCGCTGCCTGCACGGATGGCGAGAACGCGACCGTCTGCGTTCTTCCCTACCGCGGCGGCAAGCTGGTGGACAAGCGAGAGGTCCACTTTGAGGGGGTGGGGGACATCTCATTGTCAGACCTGTTGGCAGCGTTCATTGCCCAGTTCTACGAGGCGAACCCGGCCGTGCCGCCACTGGTCGATACCATGCAGGAGCTCGAGGACGAGGACCGAGAGATACTGGCGGCGTATCTGAGCAACCGTCGAGGGCACAAGGTAGCTCTCGCTACACCGAGGCGAGGGCCACGGGCCCGGCGTGCGGAGCTCGCCCTTGCCAACGCCCGCACGGCGTTCGAGCTGCGGTTTCGAGCTCCGCTGTCTCAGGCGCAGCACCTTGAACGTCGGCTTGGCGAGGCGCTCGGGCTCGAGGGGCCGGTTCGCAGACTGGAGTGCTTTGACGTTTCTCATGCCAGCGGCAGAGACACCACGGCATCGTGCGTGGTGTGGGAGCACGGGCGGATGAGCAAGCGACACTACCGCTCGTTTTCCATCCGTGATGTCGACGGCGTGGACGATTTCGCGGCTATTTCGGAAGCGGTCACTCGCCGCTACCGCCGGCTCCGCGATGAGCACCGCGAGATGCCCGATCTGGTGCTCATCGATGGTGGTGCGGGCCAGCTCAACGCCGGTGTCGCGGCGCTCGACACACTTGGCCTTTCGCTCCCGGTGGCGGCGCTCGCCAAGCGCGAGGAGCTCCTGTATCTGCCCGAGGCTGCCGAGCCGCTTCGACTCGACCGCTCGGACCCGGCTCACCTGGTGCTGCGGCAGGCGCGAGACGAGGCTCACCGGTTTGCTGTCAGCCGCCACCGCAGGCGTCGTCGCAAGAGGACCCTGACCAGCGAGCTCCTGGACATCCCGGGCGTCGGGCCCGGCAGAGCGAAGACGCTACTCACCCGCTTCGGCTCTCTGCGTGCGATCCAGAATGCCGGGCCAGCAGAGCTCCAGGACGCCCTCGGCCCGCGTCTGGGGTCCCTGGCTTGGCACCACCTCCACCCGGAATCGCCGTAGGCGGTATCGTCTACGTTCCGCCTTCGGGGCCATCGTCGATGAGTGAAGGCGGCGTGTCTCCCAGTCGCGGGTTGCCGGCCACGAAACGCCGAAGGCGGGAGCGAAGCTGCGATAGAACGCCTCCCTCGACGGTTGTCGGCTCGCCCCGCTTCTCGGCTGCGAGAACCGTCTGGCTTCGCCCTGCGACCCGGTCGGCGAGCACATCGGCGAGGTCAGCATTCTCCTCAAGCAGAGCGGACAGAGCATCGCTGTCCACCTCCACGACATGGAGCTCGGTGGCGGCCCGTACGGTGGCGGTGCGGGGTTGTCCAGTGAGGAAGGCGATCTCGCCGAAGACTTCGCCCGAGGCAAGCCGATTGAGCTCCCTGCGCTGTTGCTGAATAACGGCCTGTCCCTCGGCAACTACATACAGGGCACGCGACGCGTCGCCCTCGGAAATAACCGCCTCACCCGGCACGAAGCGCAACCACCGGGAGTGGGTGGCGAGTCGTGACAAGGCTGGCTCGGGTAGGCCGGCAAAGATCGCGGCGTCGGTCAGGGCTGCGCGGCAAAGCTGGGCATGATCGGGCGGGACCGGCTTCCGGACAACGTGAAGCGTCCGCTGCGGAAACGGGATCTCCATTCCGGCACGGCTGAGGGCGGCGTACCCTCGTGTCAACATCCGGTCGGTCATGTCGGGCACCTGCCACGGCGCACGAGTCCACAGCCGACACTCATAGGTCACAGCACTGTCAGCGAACTCGGTGACGAGCACTTGGGGAGCAGGTTCGGAGAGGACTCCTGGAATGTCGCGCGCGACCGCGCCGAGCACCGCCTTGACCCTGTCCGGAGGGGTGTTGTAGGAGACGCCGAGACGAACCGGCACGGCTGCTGGGAGCTCACCGCGGCCGAGGAGGCGGATGCTGGAGCGAGCGACCGCGGAGTTCGGGATCAGTCTGCGGTCTCCAAGGAGTGTGCGCACGACGAGCGATCGCCATCCGAGTTCCTCGATGCGGCCGACAACTCCGTCGAGCTCGATCCATGCGCCGGCCTGTAGATGCTGCTCCCAGGCAAGGGTGAGGCCGGCCAGCAGCGTGCCCAGGGTCTCCTGGAGGGCGAGACCGATGACGACCGTGATGACTGCCGAGGTGGCAACCAGCGCCTGAACCTCGATGCCGAGCACAGCCTTCATCACGATCGCTGCAACGAGCAGATAGAGAAGTAGGGCGACGACGTCACGCGCCAGCCGCGGTACCCGGAACCCCAGCCGTTGACCGAGCAGCCACTCGAAGAGCACGAGAACCGCGGCCCGGGCGAGGAGCACGCCGAGGGAGAGGACCAGGGCAGCCACCAGCCAAGAGGAGAGATGCGGAGGGATCTCGAACAGACCGCCTATCCAGTTCGCGAGCCCTGCGAGCATCACCAGGCCGAGGGCGGGAGACAGTCGGTTGAGAAGCTCCAGGCGCGACGAACGCGCGATCAGGATCAACACGGCAGCAGTGAGACCGACGATGGCGTAGGTCATTGGCTGCTCCATCGTACCAGGAAGCTCGGCTCGATCATGGAGGTCAGCTGGCGAGCACCTGCAGCGCACGCTCCGGGTCGTCAGAAGTGATCGAGGCCACCCCGAGCGTCGCAAGGGCTCTCAACCGGTGGGGGCGGTTCACGGCCCAGGGATGAAGTGGACGGCCAAGCGGGAGGAGCTCCTCGACGAGCTGGTGGCGGGGGGAGAGGGACCACTCTCTTGGCGGCTGCATCTGGGGGACGGCGCGGATGACCCACGAGCGCGGCGTTCCGGGCAGCATCGACGGAACCTGCTGGAGCACGGTCGTCGACGAGCTGAGGATTCGGGTGCTCGCCCATCTCTCGGCGAGCAGACGGATGAGCTCGCTCGCACCTCGAGCCAGCCACTGGTTTGTAAGCGGCTTGATCTCGAGAAACAGCCACCGTGCCTGTGGCACCACGACCAGGACCTCCTCGAGGGTGCTGACACCGCGAGCCCGCAGGCGGCGCCACGGCAGGGTACCAACCGGTGTGCCGTTGCTTCTCAGATTGTGGTGGCAGACCCAGACGCAGTCGCTGCTCAGTCGCACATCCACCTCGATACCGTCGGCCCCGACTGCCAACGCCGCACGAGCCGCCGCGGCCGTGTTTTCCGGGAAGCGTGCGGCGAAACCGCGGTGACCGATGACCAGTGGCCTGACCATGCTCAGAGCATCTGCCATGTGGGGTGCAGGGTCAAGAGGGCGGTTGACGCCAGATCACACGCTTGAGCCGGACCACCAGCTGTCCGATTCCCTGGGCGCGGCCACGGACCTCTACCGGGAGGCCGGTTCCTTCTTCAACCAGGATCTCGAGCGGACCTCGCATGCCCATCATTCCGGTTTCGGGCTCGCTGTCCGGCTGCTTCTTGCCCAGCCAGCGAGCCGTGCCGAAGATGCGCCGGACTCGGATATGTCCACCTCGATGGCGGCGCCCGCCCGGCCATGACTCCTCGAAGCTCACCTTCTCCTTCAACACCGGTCCGGGCCTGAACCGGACCTCGACCAAGTGCTGATCCGAGCACAGCACGAGAACGAGCTCGTGGCTGCCGCGATCGAGACGTGCCGCCGCGACCTGGTACAGCAGCGCGTAGGAGTCGCTCACCGCCTCATCAGGAGAGAGACGACCGGTGCACGGTACCTCCTTCACCTGGCGGTGACTCCATCCCCGTGGGTCGGAGGCCTCCTCCGTATCGTTCGCTGGTGCGGCGCGCCATTCGGTGTAGCCCCCGCGGTGATAACGCTGCAGCTTCCAGTAGGGCCCTCTGCCGGTGCGGGTCTTCTCGGTTTGGAGCGCGGCCCCGGTTGCGGGGTCGAGCCACGTGACGACTCGCTCCCGGCGTCCGAAGGGCAGCACGCTTGTGACCGTGAGAACGTCCAGCTCCGGGCCCGAAGGCATCAAACCCGGCGGGGAGAGCGGTTGCACCGGCGTCAGCTCGGTCGTGTCGGCCGAAACCCGCTGCACGCGGACCGACGTCTGGGCGCTCAGCAAGAACTTCCTGGCGACAAGCTCGATCTCCCACCATCCCACGTCCGTCCCGACAACGTCGGACCGGCCCGCGACTGGGCCGGTACTGCCGAAGAGGGTGGCTACCGCCACTCCCAGCAGGAGAAGAGTCATCACGGTTTGCCGTGCCAAGCCGGTGGCTGTCATAGGACCATGGTAGCTGTACCGACCGTGTTCGTTGCCATTCTGACGGTGTTGGCCTGGCCAGCAATGCACACTTGGAGCCCGGATCTCGTGGGCTGCCGGTCACTTGGGGACAACCCTTGGCGGCCCTGCCAGTTGCGGTTGAGTCTCTGACCAAGCAGAATGAAACTGGGCCTGCTGCGAGCCGGGAGTTGTCGGAAGTGGGCCGCGGACAGCTCCGGCTGCCGGCAAGGTTCCATCGGGGACCGGAGTGAGCCGCCGCCAGTGGGCTTTCAGCAGTTGGCACCAACCTTGCTCGAGTGAGGGGGGCCTCTCTGGGCAAAGTTGTCCGTCGGTTCGGGGCCTGCCTTGGAGGAAAGAGTGTGAACGGAACAGTGCGGCTCGCGCTTGCACAGGAAACCAGGGCCGGAGGCCCTGTCAGGTGGCCCTTATACGCCGTCTTCCGTGCCGGCTCGCGAGGGTCCGCCGAGCGTGGTTTGATTGCTGTCTGGCTGGGCGTGGTGGCGGCCTCAGTAGGGCTCGGCCTCTTGATCGTTGCACAGGGTTGGAGCGGAGTACCGGTGCGACTGGGGCCGTTCGCGTTCTCCGTGACTGCCTACCCGACCCCGGTGATCGGCGTGCTGCTGGTTCTGTTCCTAGGTCCCCTGTGGGGGATCATACCGGCGTTCTTGGGCAGCCTTGCACTCGCCATTGTCAGCGGCATGCCAATCTGGCTTGCCGTAGGGTTTGCGCTCGCCGACCCGCTGATGCTGCTGGTGCTGTGGGGGGCGATGAGCCTGGTGGACGCGAGCCCAGAGCTCGAGTCGTGGCACGATCTGCTGATCTTTGTCGGGTTCGCCGCCATCGCGGCTGTGGTGGACTCCTCCGGGGCCGCGGTCTGGAGCATGGCGCGCGGACTCGATTTTCTACAAGCGCAGGCGGTCTGGGAAGGATGGGTTGTCGGCGCCTTCGCCCAGAACGTGATCTTTGTTGCTCCGATTGCCAGGCTAGCCGGCCACAGAATCCGCAGCTGGCTTGACCGGCATCTGACGGTCCAGGTCGAAGGCCAGCTCGGTGCGGGCCTCGGTCAGGCGCTTCTGGTGGCCGTGCTGGCCAGCCTCCTCCTCACGGGTACGATGGTCGCGGTAGCGTTCTTCCGGGATGTGGGCTCGGGGGGAATTCCGTTGCATTCGGCCCGTCGTGAGTTTGCCCTCTTTCTGATTGTCTTTGACCTCGCCAGCCTCGTCGGCGTCGCCGCGCTGTCGGCAGCTATAACCCGTCGAGGCCGAGCGGAGGCACTGCTGACGCTTGTGGACCCACTCACGAAGTGCCTGAATCGACGCGCGTTCTGGCGTCTGGTGCCACATGAGATCCACAGAAGTCGCCGCCTCGGAGACCGGCTTGCGGCGATTCTCCTCGATGTCGACGAGTTCAAGAGGATCAACGATTCCCACGGGCACGCTGCGGGGGATCGGGTGCTGGTGGAGCTTGCCGTCAGGGCCCGGGGAGTCATTCGTGACACCGACTACTTCTTCCGCTGGGGTGGCGACGAGTTCCTGCTCCTGCTTCCCGGCACCGGTGTCGAGGATGCCTTGAGCCTCGCCCATCGTCTCCATCGCGAGGTCACGACCGCGACGGTAGCGGCATCCGGTCGTCTCGAAGGTGTGCTGCTCTCCGTCAGCATCGGGGTCAGCGCCTCCTCGCGCTTGCCCGTCTCCAGCGCCTGGCTCGTGAGTGCTGCTGATTCGGCGTGCTACGAGGCCAAGGCGGCCGGGCGAGGCAAGATCCGCATCGCCAAGGGAGCTTAGCCCGCATCACTCACTCTCAATCTACTGCGACCGGCGATACGCCAGCCATCGCCGTGCTCTTCGCGTCTTGGTGTCCTCAACATGAATGATGCGGGTTAGAAGGACTTTCCGAACCCGATCCAGTAGTTGGGGCCTGTCGTGTCGCTGTCCGCGCGCACCTGTCGCGAGGGTGCGAGGGCTCCCTCGGCGTTGACCATGTGGTCCAGCCGCGCCCAGTAGTACGCCACGCCCCCCTCCAGATGCCAGCTCGGGTCACGAAAGACGTGCGCGTAGAGGCCGATCCCAAGGGTTGCCACCGGAAACCAGCCATCGTTCCTGACGAACAGACGCTGGTAGACGAACGAGTTGGCAAGCGTCAACCGGGTTGTGTCTTGCTCGTAGCCGATCCCGATCCCCCCGAGGACGAACGGCTCGAGCTTGGTGCAACTGCGACAGGGGAGGTAGTGTGTGGCAAGCATCAGGTCGGCGTAGATCGCATAGGTTTGACTGAAGCTGACGTTGGCTGGGCCGGCAATGGTGTCAGTCTCCGCCGTGCCCGTGATGCCGCCGGCGCCGAGGTCGGCTTCGAGCCCCACCAACCAGCGTGGTGAGACGCGCCAAAAGAGCTTCGCGCCCAGGCTCACGTTGGCGATGTCATCCCAGGTGTCGAAGTTGGTCCCGAATGTCTGGTTGATGAGATCGATCTGCTGGTTGGTGTTGGTTTGCTTGGGAAACGCCTGCTGCAAGTAGAGGGTGAAGGTCCTCGTCCCCTGTGGCTGTTGCGCCGCGGCCCACGGTGCGAATGACAGAGCCACCGCGGCAGCTAGCACCAGCGTAGCTGCCCGGAGACCCGGCGCGAGCGATGCGCCCCGCTTCACGTCACCGTCGTGCATCGTCTCCTCCTTCTTGTGTTGAGAACCTGTCTCGAAACAAATGTCACTCATGAGAGGTCGGTATCCAATGTGGCACTGGAGAAGGCGAGTGTCAATCAGGCCGGCTGCCGAGGCGAAGGACGTGACGGGCACCTGCTTGCTCGGCGATCGGTCCGCGGTACGGGAAGCTCCCGGTGACAGAGCGCGACGGCTCAGCAGTGAACAGAAGCCCGACAACGGCCAGCAGGTGTTCGGTGCGGACCTGCGGGCGGCGACGGAGAGCGCTATGATGAGCCCATGACCCGGGCAAAGGTCGTCCCTGCGTTCGTCCACCTCCACCTCCACTCCCATTACTCGTTGCTCGACGCGACGATCCGGATTGGGGAGCTGGTGGACCAGGTCGCGCGGGAGGATATGCCGGCCGTGGCGATCACAGATCATGGCAATCTCTTCGGGGCGTTCCAGTTCCATCGCGCCGCGGTGAAGGCTGGCCTGCGGCCGGTTATCGGGTGCGAGATGTACGTGGCGCCCGGCGATCACCGCGAGAAGAGGAAAGTAGCGGGGCAGCGCAAGCCGTACGATCACCTGGTCCTGTTGGCAGAGAATGACGCCGGCTACCGGAACCTGATGCGGCTGGTCAGTACGGGGTATCTAGAGGGCTTCTATCACCGGCCGCGGATTTCGAAGACGCTGCTGGCCGAGCATTCCGAGGGCTTGATTGGCCTTTCTGCGTGCCTTTCAGGAGAGGTCGCCCGCCTGCTTCTTGAACGCAACCTGGAGGGGGCGGTGACGACGGCGGCCGAGTACGGAGAGATCCTCGGTGAGGAGAGGTTCTTTCTCGAGATCCAGGACCACGGGCTGGCCGACGAGGGGGCGGTGCGCGAGGGGATGAGGCATGTGTCGCGGATCTCCGGCATCCCGCTGGTGGCGAGCAACGACTGTCACTTCCATCGTCGTGACGACATGCTCGCTCACAAGATCCTCATCGGCATCGGGCAGAACAAGACCATCGACGAGCTACAGCAGAGCTACGCGTACAACGAGCAGTTCTACGTGCGCTCCCCGCAGGAGATGTACGAGCTGTTTGCAGATGACCCCGGCGCCTGCGAACGAACGGTGGAGATCGCCGACCGCTGTCACGTTCTTTTCGATACATCGACCCTTCACCTCCCTTCCTATCCCGTGCCGGAAGGCCACACGCTTGCCTCCTTTCTCGCTGAGCAGGCGCGCAGGGGGCTCGCGCAGCGTCTCGGCGATGGGCGTGCCCGAGATCACGATGCGGACAGCTACCAGAGTCGCCTCAGCCACGAGCTCGAGATCATCGAGCGCATGGGTTTCCCAGGCTACTTCCTGGTCGTGTGGGACTTCATCCGGTTTGCCAAGGAAAGCGGGATCCCGGTCGGACCGGGGCGTGGATCGGCGGCGGGCTCGGTCGTTTCATACGCCCTCGGAGTCACCGACATCGACCCGCTGGACTACGACCTCCTGTTCGAGCGTTTTCTCAACCCCGAGCGTATCTCCATGCCCGACATCGACATTGATTTCTGTCAACGTGAGCGTGATCGCGTCATCGAGTACGTGCGTGACACCTATGGGGCCGATTCGGTGGCCCAGATCGCGACCTTCAACATTCTCAAGGCCCGTTCGGCGGTTCGTGACGTCGGACGTGTCATGGGCATGCCGTTCGGCGATGTGGACCGGATCGCCAAGCTCATCCCCGAGGAGCTCAACATTACGATCCAACAGGCGCTGAGAGATTCGTCGGAACTTCGGGATCTGGTGGACGGTGACGAGGACGTGAGACAGCTGGTGGAGACAGCCGGCCGTCTCGAGGGCCTCGCCCGTCACTGCGGTGTGCATGCGGCGGGGGTGGTCATCGCCCCCAAACCCCTGGTCGAGCTCGTGCCGCTGTACAGGTCCTCTCATGACGAGATCACGACACAGTTCGACAAGGACGACGTCGAGGCTCTCGGACTGCTCAAGATGGACTTCTTGGGGCTGCGCACGCTGACAGTGATCGCCGACGCCCTCGAGTCGATCCGGCGATCCGGAGCTGAAGTTCCCGACCTGAACAACCTGTTGCTGGACGATAAGAAGGTCTACGAGCTCTTCTCGGCCGGCGACACCGACGGAGTCTTCCAGTTCGAGTCGTCGGGGATGAAGGACGTGTTGAGGAAGGTGAAACCGAGGGTCTTCCCGGACCTTGCTGCCCTCAACGCACTTTACCGTCCGGGGCCAATGCAGTTCATCGACGACTACGCGGCCCGCAAGCACGGCGCCAAACCGATCACGTACATCTTCCCTGAGCTCGAGGAGATCCTGGCCGAGACTTACGGGGTCATCGTCTACCAGGAGCAGGTCATGCGCATCGCGGTCAAGATCGCGGGGTTCACGCTGGCCAAGGCGGACACGCTGCGTAAGGCGATGGGCAAGAAGAAGAAGGAGATCATCGACCGCGAGGGGGAGAGCTTCATCAAGGGCGGCGTCGCCAATGGGTTCCCCGAGGACAAGGTCTGCCGACTGTGGGACCAGATCGTGCCGTTCGCTCAGTACGGGTTCAACAAGTCACACTCCGTGGCTTACGCCCATGTCGCCTACCTCACGGCCTACCTCAAGGCACATTTCCCGGCTCACTTCATGGCCGCCATGCTCACTTCTGAAGCTTCCAATACCGACAAGCTTGCGATGTATCTCGGGCGCTGCCGTCAGATGGGGATTGCAATACTGCCTCCAGACATCCGCCGCTCGCAAAAGCCGTTCACGGTCGAGGACGGGGGGATCCGGTTCGGACTGATCGCCGTCAAGGGCCTGGGGGAAGCTGCAGTCGACGTGGTGCTCGAGGCGCGAACGAACGATGGCGCCACCGACTCACTGACCGGCTTCCTCCGAGCGCTGCCGCCGCGAAGCCTCAACAGCAAGGTCGTGGAGTGTCTTGCCAAGGCCGGCTGCTTCGACAGCTTCTCGATCTCCCGCAAGGGGCTCGTCGAGAATCTGGAGCAGCTCATGGAGCTCGCAGGTCGCGAACGCGAGCAGGCGGAGCTCGGTCAAGGGTTTCTGTTCGACGCGCTGCCGTCCGAGACCTTGGAGGCGGAGCTGAAGGGGGCCGAGGCGGCGGACGATGCGGTGCGCCTGGGGTGGGAGCGAGAAGTGCTCGGGTTCTATCTCTCAGGTCACCCCCTCGATCGCTACGAGGCGCAGCTGCGGCGTTTTGCAGACTGTTCGGTTGACGAGTTGGGGAGACGTCTCGAGGAGGGTGGCGAAACCGCCACCATTGGCGGGCTGATCACCGGGCTGCGGGTAATTCCCATCAAGAAGGAGGGCCCGAACCAGGGGCGGAAGATGGCCGCGATGAGACTTGAGGACGCGACCGGTAGCGTGCGTGTCGTGGTCTTCCCGGATACCCATGACAAGTTCCACCGTTTGCTGGAAAACGGCACGCCGGTGCTGCTAACGGCCACTCTGAAGGGCGAGGGTGGACAGGTGGAGCTGACTGCCGACGAGGTTGTAGCTCTGGATGGGATCGAGTCGCGGAGAGCCGCGGCTCTCAGGATCGTGCTTGATCTGGATTCGGTGGACGAGGGGATGCTCGAGCAGCTCCGCGAGCTTCTGCTTGCTCACCCGGGCGAGCTGCCGGTGCGATTCGAGCTGGTGCGGCGTGGGCGCTTCCGGGCTCGTCTGGTGCCGCCGGTGGCCCTGACTGTCGATCCGTCACCCGAGCTGCGGAGTAGACTCAACGATCGGCTTGGCGGCGGCCGGTTCGAGTTCGAGTTCGACGAGCACCCGGCGAACGGCAAGGCGCACCGGGCGGGAGTGGCGGAGGTTCCCGACGAGCCGCGCCCACCCGTTGTAGTCAACTAAGCCCGCATTATTCATGAGCGATCGTGGCGAGGCCGGCGAGGCGCCTGTTAGCGGCGGAGGCCCGGCCGGAGACCCCAGTGCCGTCCATTGCGCGCGCCACGGGCCCAGCTTGGAGGCGCCGTGCAGCCGGCGATGTCGTTTCATCGTCAAGGCGCAGCAACGAAGAAGATGGGCCCGTGCCGCCGTGACCCGGCTCGTGCACGGGAATCGACTGATTCAAAGGGATCGGAGGAGGCTGTAAGCCGGATTCTGTGCCCTCTGGGGCGACGTCCATTCATCTTGGCCGTGCGTCGCCGCACGGCTCCAGCGGCCAACCCGAAAGCCTCACCCGCCGAAGCGGGTTGCGGAGATGGGCGATCCTCGGCTTTCCTACTTGGCCTTGCTCCGCATGGGGTTTACCGTGCCTCCACCGTCACCGATGAAGCGGTGCGCTCTTACCGCACCCTTTCACCCTTACCTCCGAGCCGTGCACGGAGGCGGTCTGCTCTCTGTGGCACTTTCCCTCGCGTTGCCGCGGCCGGGGGTTACCCGGCATGCTGCCCATCAGGAGTCCGGACTTTCCTCTGCCGATCATGGTCGTCAGCGGACGCCCGCCTCCTCCGATCCCTTCCAGTATACGACGATGTTGGTCCGGACGCTCACGAGCGCCTGTGGTGGGACCGAGCAGCAAAGTGAACTGAGTCGAGTCGCCGGTCGCGGTGGAACGGCAGTGATCGCTCGGGGGAGGTGAGCGGAATCACGTCCCGGCCGGGAAGATGAGAGCCTGCGGGGTACACGACTGGCGGCCGGCTTTCTTCGATGGTGCGGCTTGCGTATCCTGGGATGGTGAGTTCGCAATGGAGGCCGGCCGCCGAGAACGAGGACATCGGTGTTTTCGCACTCTCAGGTGTGGTTGCTTCGGGGAGGCTCGATGCGGGGCTGGAGGCGCTGCTGGCTAGCGGCCACCGCGTTTTCGAAGCACCGAACGTTCGCGAGCGGTCGGTATCCGGGTATCTCGCGGGGGAGGACGCTCGCCGCATCGAGGGCCTTCAGGGGCTGCTGGAACGGGGGATCAGGATCATGGTCGCTGCGCGGGGCGGCTACGGAGTGGCGCGCCTCCTGGCCAAGCTCCCGTGGTCCCTCATGGTCGAGACTGGTGTCACGTTCGTGGGTTTCTCCGACCTTACCGCTCTCCTCAACCCGTTGGTAGCTCGTGGTGGTGCGGTGCAGGTACATGGTCCAATGGCGGCGGCCGGTCTGGATCGCAGGGATAACCTGGAGCGGCTACTGCGGATTCTGCGCGGCGAGCTCGTTGGGGGCACATTATTCCGTTTCCGGGGCGCACAGGTCGTTCGCTCGGGGCTCGCCGAAGGGCACGCCATCGGTGGCAACTTGACGGTTCTGTGCTCGCTCGTCGGTACCCCGTTCGAGCCTCCCTGGGACGGTGGAGTGCTCTTCCTCGAGGAGGTCGGGGAGCCGCTCTATCGTCTCGACAGGATGTTGACCCATCTCCGCAGCTCTGGTAGGCTCCGGAACGTGAAAGCATTGATTGGCGGGACCTTGCGTGGTTGCAGACCGGCATCTGGCCGCACCGCGATATGGACTCGCCTGCTCGAGGAGGCGGCGCCCGAGCAGGCGCCCTTGGTGGTGGGGCTGCCGTTCGGCCATGGGGCCCGCAACGCTGCCTTTCCGCTCGGAGCCACGGTCGAAGTCGATACCGGATCGGGCCTGATCCGCTGGAGGGGTTGATGGCCAAGTTCAAGACCACATCGTCGGCCGCGAAGGGCCATTACGACTCACTCGAACCGCTGCGGACGCACTTCCAGGCCGGGTCTGTTGTCTTTTCGGAAGGCGATCTCGGGCTCGCCATGTACGTTGTCGAGTCCGGAGAGGTGGAGATCCGCAAACACATGGGCGACGACGACACCGTTCTGGCCGTGCTGGGGAAGGGTGATTTCTTCGGCGAGATGTGTATGCTCCAGGACGAGGTGCCGCGCTCTGCTTCGGCAGTGGCGAAGACGGACGTCGAGGCCGTGATGATCGATCAGGCCGCGTTCACTTTTATTCTCGAGCGCAACCCGGAGATTGCGGTGCGGATGATGCGCAAGCTCGTCCGTCGGCTGCGTCAGACCACCCGGCTGCTCGAGGACGCCGTCGGGCACCAGGTTGACCTCGAGTCCTCCGGGATCACCGAAGCACCGCCCGCGGCCGCGGACCCTACCGTGCGCCTGATCGACAGCAAGCGAGGTGTCTGGTTCTCGCTCGCCGACAAGCGAGAGACCACGGTTGGGCGGAGCGATCCGGTAACGGGGATTCAGCCTGACATCGATCTCACCCCGGTCGACCCCGAGCGTTCTGTCTCTCGCCGCCACGCTCGGTTTCGCCGCGAGGATAACGGTGCCTTCGTCATCATCGAGGACGTCGGTACCATGAACGGAACGTTCGTCAACGGGGAGCGGCTGGCGGCTGGTCGCCCTCACCCGGTGGAGAGTGGCGATTCCGTCGTTTTCGGCACGGTGGAGTGCCGCTTCGAGGTTGGTGAGGCGGCAGGCTGATCCAGACTCGGCCGGAGTCATGGTGAGCTTCAAGAGCTCCCTCGGTCGCTGTCCACTCCGAGGCACGAGTGCGGGACGATAGACCGCTTCACCCGGCCGATCCAGTGACCCGCCTTCGAGGCATCGGACCACGACTGCAAGCTGGCCTCGCCGGGGTGAGTGTGCATCGAGTGCTCGACCTCCTACTGCACATTCCCCGGCGGTATGAGGATCGCACGCAGACCGTTCCGGTGGCAGGAGCCACCAAGGCTGAGGGGCCGGTCCTCGTGCGCGGCGTCATTCGCCGCGTGCGTGTCCGGCGGCGCGGTCGGCGGGGCCGCGGTATTGTGCAGGCGGAGATCACGGATGTAACCGGCGCTCTGCCCGTGGTCTGGTTCAACCAAACGTGGCTGGCTCAACAGCTCCGGCAGACGCCCGAGGTCTACCTCTTTGGCCATCCGAGAACGAACCCGCGAGATGGACGATGGCAGCTCGTGAACCCGGCTGTGGAGCCCGTCGAACGGGACGACCCGGCGGCGGAGAGGATCGTGCCGATTTACGGCAAGCTCGGTCCGCTCGCCGGCCGCCGCCTTCGGCGTACGGTCGAGCAGGCGCTGCCGGCGCTCGAGGACATTGTCGACCCGCTGCCGCTCCAGCTGCGCCGGCGGCTTGGCCTGCCTTCACTGAGCCATGCCTTGCAGAGGTTGCACCGGCCCTCGGTGTCGCCGGAAGGGGAAACGGGTCGGTCCCTCCTTGAGCGTCTCGATGCGCTGACCACGCCGGCCCAACGTCGTCTCGCGTTCGACGAGTTGCTCGGCCTCGCGGGTGCCGTAATGCGCCTGCGCTCGTTGCGGCGGCAACAGCAGGCCCCACCCTGCCAGGTGTCGGGGGAGCCTACTGATATTCTGCACCTCCCGTTCGAGCTGACGGCAGCGCAGGAGCGGGTGACCCGCCAGATCCAGTCGGATCTCCACCGCCGCTACCCGATGGCTCGCCTGCTGCAGGGGGACGTGGGCTCTGGGAAGACTGTCATCTCGGCGCTGGCCGCAGTGTCGGTGTTGAGGAGCGGATACCAGGTGGCGCTGATGGCTCCCACCGAGCTCCTGGCGGAGCAACACCACAGGTCTCTGAAGGTTCTCCTCAACGGCACGGGTCATGAGCCGCTCCTGCTGACCAGCTCATCCCGTGCCGCCGAGCGACGCCGGATTTTGGCCCTGCTTGGTGCGGGATCTCCGGAGCTCGTCATTGGGACGCACGCTCTTGTGCAGGAAGAAGTAGCGTTCGAACGACTGGGCCTGGCCGTGGTGGACGAGCAGCACCGCTTCGGCGTTGCCCAGAGGCAGGCGCTAGTCGAGAAGGGGATATCGCCACACCTCCTGGTCATGACGGCGACGCCGATCCCTCGCTCGCTGGCTCTGACCGCATACGGCGATCTCGACCTGGCCGTCCTCGACGAGCTGCCTCCCGGGCGGCAGCCGGTGACGACGGTGGTCCGCAGCCGGTCGCGTGCGGACCGGATGTGGCAGTTCGTGGCTCGCGAGGTGGCGGCCGGCGGTCGGGCCTACGTCGTATACCCTCTCATCGAGGCATCGGAGGAGCTGGATGCCGAGTCGCTAGAGGAGAACTTCGAGAGTATGGCGCGCAAGTTGCCCGGCGTACGCTTGGGGGTGTTGCACGGCCGGATGAAGCGCGCGGAGCAGGAGAGTGTGTATGGGGCCTTTCGCTCGGGCGAGATTCAGGTTCTTCTTGCGACGACGGTGGTCGAGGTGGGCGTGGACGTTCCGGAGGCCACCGTAATGGTCATCGAGTCGCCGCACCGCTTCGGCCTTTCACAGCTTCACCAGCTCCGCGGACGGGTCGGCCGTGGTGCGCGGCAGGCATGTTGTGTCCTGCTGGTCGACAACGACCCAGGCGCCATCGCCAGCCGGCGGATGGAGATGTTCTGCTCCACGAACGATGGCTTCCGCCTGGCCGAGGCCGATCTCGAGCTGCGTGGCCCGGGTGAGCTGGCGGGGCTTCGCCAGTGGGGCGCGGACGGCTTCCGCTTTGCCAGCATCTCCCGGGATCACGATCTTCTGAATCTGTGTCGGCAGGTGGCCGAGCGCCTCCAGGAGTCCGGCCAGCTGGAGGACACGCTCGATCGGCTGTCCGAGCTCTACCCGGCCGTACGTGACCTTCCTGGCTACTGACCTGCAGCAGCGTCGACAGCGGCGAGGCTCCAGCGACGGCCGGCGTATCGTCGTTCGTGGTAGATCGCGAGCGAGTAATTCCGGCTAGACTGACGGCGAGGAGAAACGGGGAACGGATGCCAAGGACGAACAGGGGACGGCTCGAGAGACTCCTGCTGCTGACCCTGGGGTGGGCCTTGGTGGCGTTGGGTGTGGTGGGGCTGTTCTTACCCGTGCTCCAGGGCGTTCTCTTCATCCTCGCTGGGCTATCGATTCTCTCCCACGAGTCGAAGACGGCCCAGCGCTGGCTGGAGCGGTTGCGGAGGCGCTTCCCGAAGGCCGATGAGCGGCTGCATCTCTGGGGCGACCGCCTGCGGTCCGTCGTGCACCGCCGCCGCGGAAAGTCGACGCGTGACCGGCGTTAAGCGGCACGGGTCACCTCTCCAGGGGTGCCGCCGGAAGGAACATCGGCTCCTGCGTGCTGTCATCGGCTACCGGAGCGCGGGCGAGGAAGCCAGCTCTGGTTGCAGGTGCGGCTGGTGACATCCACTTCCTCCCCGCGCCGTGAGCTCGACTGCAACGCGAGTCTGCGGGCGGCACCGGGGTTTCCGGCCGGACCTCGAGGCCCTGGCAAGCCTTCACTGTCGTGACGGGGGAAGCTCCGAAGGAGCCTCCCCACGGGTAGGGGATTTCCACAGCGGCGGTCGAGAGGCCGCGATGATGGTTCGTGGCACAATGACAGCTGAGGTGGATCATGGAGCTGGCAGCCGATACCGGTAGCGAGAGGCTGGACGACTTCTACAAGAGGCTGAGGGCGAGGATCGGCGCCTGGCTGGGTTCGGAGCAGGGGAGGCGGTATCGCTACGCTCGGTACCTGATCCTGGTGCCGGACCTCTTCCACCTCCTCATCAGGCTGGCTCTCGACTCGCGGGTCCCTGCGCGCGAGCGTGCCCTGCTCCTTGCGGCCGTGGTCTACGTTGTGTCCCCGGCCGACTTTTTGCCGGAGCTGGTCCTGGGACCGGTGGCCTTCGCCGACGACCTCGTTCTCATGGCCTTGGTGGTGAACCGCGTGCTCAAGAAGGTGCCGCGTGAGGTCGTGCTCGGACACTGGAGTGGCGACGAAGGGCTTTTCGATACCGTGCAGGGGGTTCTCGAAATGGCGGAGCGGATGGTCGGCGGTCGCCTGTGGGGCCGCCTCAAGGCGTGGGTACGAGCCCGTTAAGGAACAGCGAAGAGCGGAGGGACGAGTGAACGAGACACCGACGCTTACGCCCGATCATGTTCCGTCACCGGTGGTGACACCCGAGCAGCTGGCCGCGGTAGACACGAGCCCTTCCTTGATGCGCCCGATACCGGGCAGCAGGATGTTCGAGATCCGCGAGGCGCTTGCCGTCTACCGTGATGCCAACCCGGGCGGTGCTAGGTTCGATGCCTCGCAGGGCGACGGCGGCGCCAGTCTCCCGGGGGTGCCCGGCGAGATTCTCGATCAGGCAGCTGAGCTCCAGCGCGAGCATGGAACGGGGTATGACAAGCCCTTCGGGACCGAGATGTTCCGGCGCGCCGTGGTCGAGGACTACTGGTGCCTGGACCCGGCCACGGGTTGGGGCCCGAAGAACGTCATCGCCTGCCAGGGCGGGCGAGATGCTCTGGAGAAGGCTTACCGCGCCATGCTTTTCCTCGGCCACGGTCGGCTGGGCGACTTTCTGGTCGTGTCACGGGTGCCGTGGATTTCCTACAACTGGGGGCCGTATGCCGTCGGCGCCAACGTGCTGCGGGCGCCGGGCGAGGAGGCTGCGGCCTGGGAGCTGACGCCGGAGGGCATTGTGGCCTGCGTCGAGCTGGCTCGCTCTCTCGGCGACCGCCGGGTTGCCGGCGTGGTGATTACCAGCCCAGACAACCCGACCGGGCGGACCGTGGGCGCCGAACGCCAGCTTGAGCTGGCGGTCGCCGCCTTCCGCGCGGGGGTCCCGTTCGTCATCTTCGATTGGATCTATCACCGCGTGACCGATGGCGAGCCGAAGGACATCAACGGCTTTCTCGGCGCCCTGGATGCCGGCGACCGCGAGCGCTGCATCTTCCTCGACGGCCTCACCAAGTCGTTGGGCGCCAGCAACATCAGGAACGCCCACCTGCTCGCATCCGAGCTCGTGGTGGGCTTCATCCAGAATCGAGCCTCGCACGCGGTGATCCCGTCGTTCCACAGCCAGGCGGTGGCGATTGCAGCTTACCGGATGGGCTTCGATCGCGCCGCCCGCAGCATCGTGGAGCCGACCAACCAGAGTCGGAAGCTCCTGGCCGGGATGCTGGAGCAGCACGGCATCCGCCACGTCCTCGGCAAGGGGTACTACGCCTTCCTCGACGTGGGCCCGTGGCTCGACCGGGCGGGTTTGGCGGACAGCGCGGCGTTGGGTACCATCCTGGCGGAGCGGTTCGGCCTGGCCGTCGTCCCAGGTGTGTACTTCAGCGAGTTCGGGCGGCGGTGGATCAGGTTCTCCTATGCCCTGCCGCCGGAGACGACGGTGAGCGCCGCGAGCCGCCTCTTCGAGGCGCTGACCGCGCTGTGAGCAAGCCAACGGACGTGGAGCAGGGATGACGACTCTGACGCGAGCCGACTGGTACCGTTTCGCGGACACCGTGAGCATGGCCCTAGAAACATCCAGCAGGGATGAGCCCAATGGCGGTACCTGCGGGCTCGAGGTCGAGCTCAACGTTCTGGACCGCGATTTCAAGCCCGCGCAGCGGGTCGGCTACGGCCCAGAGAGCACCCCGTTTGCGGACCACTTTCACGACCAGCGGCTGCCGGGCTGGGCTCGCGAGCGCTTCCAGCTCGAGGTGTTCAACTGGATGATCGAGGCCACGACGCGTCCCTACTACTCGCCGGCTGGGGCGGCGGCTGAAGCGCGCATTCTCGAAGCAGTGACCGTCAATGCGCTAGCGGAAACCGAGCTCGCCGTCGGAGAGCCTCTTTTCGCTTTGCACGGCAATATCCCATACCCGGTCGAGGTGTCTGCAGACAGCATTCCGGACGGCTGGAACCTGGCCCGCAAGCGGTACCTGGCGCGTTGTGTGGACCGCTTCGGCGCCAGTCTCGCCACCGCCGGAATCCACACCAACCACTCTTTCCCCGAGGCCATGGTGTCGTGGGACTTCATCCACCTGCCGGAGAGCGAGCGCCGCGGCCTCACTCTCGACGGCTACCGCAACGACATTGTGATCCGGGCGACACGCCTGATGCGTCCGTACTGCCCGTTGTTCATCGCGGTGTCGGCCGCGTCTCCGCTGGCGGCGGAGGTCGTGAACGGTGAGCCACACGTCGTTCTCACCGATGTTGACTCACAACGCATGCTGACCTTTCCCAATCCGTCCGCTCTCGACATTCCGAACCTCTACTCGGACCATGCCGAGTACCTCCGTCTCTCATATGAGCTGGTGCGCAGCGGCAAACGGTTCGGCGCCAACAACTGGACGCCCGTCCGGGCACGGTCCGGTGTCGAGCCGGTGATGCGCAACATCCTGGCGACCTCCGAGCAGCTGCGCGAGCTGTACCGGCGTGGCCTCTACGCCAACGGTGACGCTTCCTCTCTGGAGCAGGCCGAGCGCGCGGTGATGGTCGAGAAGCTATGCGCGCGGGTCGACCTGCCGATGAGCCGAGTCGAGGTGCGGACGGACGAAGGGGGTGAGTCTCTGGAGCTGGCGGTGGCCAAGGTCACATTCAAGCAGCTGCTGATGCTGCGCCACCATGCGGACCGCGAAGCCGGCGCCGGCTACCGTTATGGGGCCAAAGACGTCGAGCGCGCGCGACGCAACGAGGCCGCGGCGGCTCGATACGGGCTGGATACCGAGATCGAGCACCCGTTCAGCGGCAGCCCCGTCGGGCTCCGTGACTGGTTGGGCTCTGTGCTCGAGGGCCTCGAGCCGTTGGCCGAGTCCCTCGGCTGGTACCGGGATCTCGAGCCGCTTCGCGAGATGGCCGGAGGAGGCCCGAATCCGGCGGGCGCTCTTCGCCAGTGGCTCTTGGAACGCATCCAATCGGACCGGACCGGTCCTTCTGGCGCACCGGTCGTGCCACGGGAGCTGCTCGCTGATTGGCTGGACTCGAGGCGCCGACGACTCGGCGTCGAGGTGACGGAGATCGTCGAGCACATGCGACGCGATCCGGAGTGGGACAAGTTGGCGTCGCTCGTGGAGGGTCTCGACCGTCAGGGCCAGGAGCAGCCTGCGGCTCCGGTTCGCGTACGAGCCGGGCAGGTGCCCGGCATCGGCGGCGGGCCGGCTGGACGTGCGGGCGATGTGCTCCAACTCGCTGGCGAGTTGATCCGTATCCCCTCGGTGACCAACTGTTCGGACGAGCGAGTCGAGGAGGTTTCCAGATGTGGCCGGTTCATCGCCGGCTGGCTCCACGAAGCGGGCCTCCAGGTTCGGCTCTACGATGACGGCCGTTACCCTGCGGTGCTCGCCGGATTCACCGGCGCGCTGCCGGCCCGGGTCACACTGTGCGGACACTTCGACGTGGTCAGACCCGAGCCCGACGATCGCCAGTTCGAGCCTCGGATAGAAGGCGACTATCTCTGGGGACGCGGCGCTGCCGACATGAAGACAGTTGTCGCGTCCTACATGGTGTGGATGCGCAACCTCGTTCGCTCGGGCGGTCCGCTGCCACCCCTGAACCTGCTCCTGGTCGGCAACGAGGAGAACGGCGAAGCTGAGCGGTTCGGGACCCCACACGTCCTGGATGACCTTCGACGGAGGGAGGGCTGGGCGCCCGATCTGCTGGTGGTTGGCGAGCGCACCGGCGAGAACGGCGACGAGCTCGTGGGCAGGGTGTGCACGGCAAGCCGTGGTGTGGCCAGACTGCGCCTCACCGCACACGGCCGCCGAGGACACACCGGCGTCGGCTCGGTTCCCCAAGATCTGCTCGAGAGGCTGGTCGAGGCCAGGGAGGCGCTGGCCTCCTTGTTCAGGCGGCGTCTCACGCTTTCCAGCCTCGACGGCTGGCAGACCGGAACCAGGTTCCCGTTCCTCAACGTTGGTGAGACCGGGGTCTACAACATCACTGCAGGCTCAGGGGTGCTCGGCGTCGAGATTCGTCCCATTCCGGAGGATGATCTCGACGTTCTGATGAGCGACATTCGTTCGGCGTGCGCAGAGCTCAAGCTTGACCTCGACGTCGAGGTCATGGAGCCGGGAGTCGCCTGTCCGCCGGACAACCCGTGGCTGGCCATGCTACTGGCGGCTGTCGAGGCCGCAAGCGGCGGTCCCGCCGCGGTCGGCCGCAAGCTCCCTGGCAGCTCCGCCCGCTTCGCGCCCGGCGGGAACGCCGTGGTCTGGGGGCAGGCCGGGATCGGACCGCACTCGGCCGATGAGCGTCATTTCATTCCCAGTATCGAGCCCTACCTTGCTGTGCTCGATGCCTTTGCAGCAGGGCTCATCGGGCGCGACACGTTGCCATAGGACGGTGGGGACGGTCGGCTGCGGCCGCGGATCCCGCGGCCGTTCCCGCAACTGTCGACCCCGATCCGCGTATCTTGAGGAGAGCGGAATTCGAAAGCTCAACGCCCCGGGACCTTCGACGAAGACCATTTCATCGTCTCGGTAGTGGGCTCGGGAGACCTGGAGCTGGTCAATGACGCCGTCTTCTTCAGCTCCGTCAAGCGGCATTGATACGACGGCTGCCGTCGATCGCACTATACTCGCGACCGGCCAGGAGGATCAGAATCTTTCATACGCTCGGTGGTTTGGCGGTGGGAAATGGAGGGTGCGATGACTCGAGGTGGATACCAGTCGATTGATGTCCTCCCCGGGCTCGACCGGCGCGAGCTCATCAAGCTGTCGGCAGCCGGTGCCGGGTTGCTCCTGGGAGTGCCGTCCGTGTGGGCAGCGCAGGACGAGAAGGCGGCGGGATCAGCACGGGTGAAGACCAACATCGGCGACGCGCTGGAAGCCTCCCGCTGCCGCTGGTCGATCCCGGGACCGTTTCCCGGCCGGGTGGCTCGCGTGACCGACCCGCGGGCGATGAAGGCTGGCAGGCCGGATGCCGCCGTCGTGCGCGAGATGTTCAGGGCGGGCCTGACCGGGCTCGCCGGCAGGAAGCCCGAGGCTGCCTTTCCATTGTTCTTCGAAAAAGGAGACGTGGTCGGCATCAAGGTCAATCCGGTTGGAGCCGGGCTCATCTCGACACGGCTCGAGGTCGTCGATGCCGTGATCGAGTGGCTCGAGCGTGGCGGTATCCCGCGCAAGAACATCGTGATCTGGGATCGCTTCGACTACATGCTGACGGACGCCGGTTTCACACCCGGCCGATTCCCCGGCGTCGGCATCGAGGGCCTCCAGACCATGGATGAGGCCGCGGCGGAGGGAAAGCGCGACAACAGCCGCTGGCTGAGACCCGACGGACATCATGTCAGTGAGGCAGGTTTCGACAGAGAGACCTACTACTTCGCCGATGTCGAGGGGCCTCCCGACAAGGCCTACCTCAACCAGCAGGTGTTCAACGGCAAGTACTCCTACTTCGGCAAGCTGCTGACCAAGAGGCTGACCAAGATCGTCAACATTCCGGTCTTCAAGAACACCGGCAACGGCATCTCGATGGCCACCAAGAACCTCGGCTACGGCGCCATTTGCAACACGGGGCGTCTCCACAAGCCGCTGTTCTTCGACGTGTGTACCGAGGTACTGGCGTTCCCCTGCATCCGCGACCGTTTGGTTCTCAACATTACCGACGGGCTGCGCGCCCAGTACGAGGGCGGACCGATGCCGGTGGCCAAGTTCGCGTGGGAGTACAACACGTTGTTCCTTGCGACCGACCCCTTTGCTCTCGACACTATCTGCCACTACCTGATGGTGAAAGAGAGAAAGGCACGAGGGGTCCGGGTCAATGAGCACCCAAGGTACACCGAGTACCTGCGCTATGCAGCCGAGCTGAAGCTCGGCACGACCGACCCGAAGGAGATCACCGTTGTTGCGGGGTAGCCTTGCAGCCCTGGCACTGCTGCTGACCGCGGCCGCCTCGGCTGCCGTGCCGGCGCCGCACGCCCCCGCCGGGTGGCGGGCCGCCGCGAAACCGGAGGTTTACACTGCCAACAACCTCTACGGGTACATCGACGGCGGTGCGGAGCTGTTCCTCGAGCTCGGCTTCAAGGACCTGCACGTCTACAGGCTCACTCATGGGACGCGGGAGCTGGGCGTGGAGATGTACCGCATGAGCGATTCGGAGGCGGCGCTGGCAATCTACCTTGCGAAGTGCGCTCCGGAGACCCCGGTGGCCGGGCTGAGCAGCCGGAGCTCGGGCGACCGCTTCCAGCTCGGGATTCTACGCGGCCGGTTCTTCATCATGATCAACAACTTCGAAGGGGACGAGTCTCTTTTGGCGCCGATGAAGCAGGTCGCAAGGGACCTTGCCGGGCAGATCCACAGCGCACCACACGCCCTCCCCGTGCCGGTGCCGGAGCACGGCCTGCTATCGAGCTCGGTGCGCCTGGTCCGGGGACCATTCGGGCTGCAGCCCGTCTACACGCTGGGGGACGGTGACGTGCTCGGCCTCGACGGCAAGCGCTGGGCGGTCGTGGCGGATTACCGCGACGGGAAGAAATCGTGGACGCTGATCAAGGTGGACTACGGGGATCCTGCTGCGGCCTCGGCCGCGCTGACGTACCTCGCCGGTCACCTCGATTCCCAGCTCAAGGTCATCGGCAGGCAGCCGAAGCGGCTGGTGTTCCGCGACTATGCCGGTCAGTTCGGGGAGGTCAGCACAGCCGGAAGCTTCCTCAACATCCGTGTGCACCTTGCCGGACCACCCGACAAGGGCTGACCTCGAGCTTCTACTGGCGATCCCCTTCCTTCGCTGATGAGCATTCCAGGGTGACCCGTCGGTCGGTGCCGGGTCCTCATCCCCCGTCGAAGATCCCCCCGATTCCGCCGAGGCGGCCGAGCACCGAGCCTTCGCCTTTGTCCTTGCCTCCCGCCTGGGGCGCCGCCTGCCAGATGCGGCCGGCGAGGCGGCTGAACGGAAGGGACTGCAGCCACACGTGGCCGGGGCCCCGGAGAGAGGCGAAGAAGAACCCCTCCCCTCCGAAGATCGCGGATTTAACGCTGCCCACGAACTGGATGTCGTAGCTCACGGATGGGGCCAGAGCGACGATGCAGCCGGTGTCGACGCGGAGGGTCTCGCCGGCGGCGAGCTGGCGTTCGAGGATCGTGCCGCCCGCGTTGCAGAATGCCAGCCCGTCGCCTTCCAGCTTCTCCATGATGAACCCTTCGCCACCGAACAGGCCGACGCCGATCTTCTTCTGGAAGGCGATGCCCACCGAGACCCCCTTGGCGGCGCACAGGAAGGCGTCCTTCTGGCAGATGAGAGTGCCACCGAGCTGAGCAAGGTCCATCGCGATGATCTTGCCGGGGTAAGGGGCGGCGAAGGCGACGTGTCGCTTGCCGGAGCCACGGTTTCCGAACAGGGTCATGAACAGGCTCTCACCCGTCAGTATCCGCTTGCCCGCGCCGAGGAGCTTGTCCATGAGTCCGCCGGCCGAGGAACCGTCTCCAAAGATGGTCTCCATCTCGATGCCGTCCTCCATGAACATCATGGCGCCGGCCTCGGCGACTGCGCTCTCGCCGGGGTCGAGCTCGACCACGACGTACTGCATCTCGTTGCCCGAGATTTCGTAGTCGATCTCATCCGCGGCGCCCGTAGGTTGCGGCGGCGGCGGGATCGGTCCGGCTGCGGGAGAGCCGATTCCGAGCTCGGGAACCCGGGCGGCGGCTACCCACGCGGTCATGCCCTGCGCGAACACCATCGTTTGGCCGTTGTATCGTCCCGACTGGAAGCCGGCGCGCAGCTCGGCTCCGCTGATCGGTCCCACGCTCTGTCCGTTCTCGGCGACGTACCACTGCTTGGAGTCGGTCATGCATGCACCTCCGTCACGGCGAAGAAGTCTACTACGGCCGGCATGGAGGGTTCCACCGGGAAACGAGGTCACGGCGAGTCGGCGCCTGAGGTCGCCGTCTGGAAGGATCGACGATAGGCCGGTCCCTGAAGTGTGCTTTGCTGCTCGTCACCCGCAGCCGGTCATCGGCGACATGTTCGCGGCGTCAGGTCAGCTGGTTGATGAAATCCGTGACCTCACGCAGGAGCTTGTCCGCCTTCTGCCTGTCCGACTCCTTCTTGACCTTCTTCTGCAGCTCGCGGACGCGTTTTTCGATGCCCTGCGCCTTGTGGAGCAGTTCACCCACCTCGAACGTAGTGTCGAGGCCGCTGACCGCCGAACCCTTGGCGGCGTCGTTGTACTGGCGGATTACCGCGTGCAGGTCGCCGCGCAGCTGGTTGAGCTCCTGTGCCTCGGGCGACGGGGAAGCGGGCAGCAGCCGCAGCTCACCCGTCGTGAAGTAGTTGAAGGCCACCAGAGCGGCCGCGGCAATGATCACCACAGCTAGGAGAGTCTTCACGTCAGTCCTCCCGGGTCCACCACGAGGTTCTGGTCACGACTGGTACCAGTATCCCACGCTCCGGCGGCCGCTGTGCTTGTGTGCCGGCGCAGGGTTCCGCGCCCCAGGGAGGTGTCCACCTGATCGCGGGTTCAGTCGCCTCCGTTTGCAGGCACACCTGCTCAAGGCTCCGCTGTTGCCTGCAGGCACATCGGATCATCGTGCGACGGGTTGTTGACGCGGAGCGATACGGGGAACGCCTCCATCTCGTCCGGATCGTGGGGCAGTAGCAGTCTCCGCAGTCGCTCCGGGTCCTCGTTGGCAGGCTCGAGCCAGTCGCGGTAGCTGCGTTGGGGCAGGATGACCGGCATCCGGTCGTGAAGGAGAGCAACGACGAGGTTTGGCTCTGTCGTGATCAGGGTACACGACTCGAGCGGCGTCCCGTCGGGCCGGTGCCAGACTTCCCACAGCCCGGCGATGGCGAACGGCCGCCCGTCGCCAAAGCGTACGAGATACGGCTGCTTGCGGTTCCCGTTGCGGCGCCACTCGTAGAATCCGTCCGCCGGGACCAGGCAACGACGGCGTCGGAACGCGTTGCGGAAGGATGGCTTCTCCGCCACGGTCTCGGCGCGGGCGTTGATCATGCGGCTGCCGATGCTCGGGTCCTTGGCCCATGATGGGATCAGGCCCCAGCGCACGGCGTCGAGTCTGCGACCGTCCGGGCCGGCACGGACAATCGGTACCTGCTGCGTCGGCGCGATGTTGTAGCGAGCCTCCAGCTCGGGAACCTCATCGAGGTCGAACAGCCGGGCCAGCACCCTTCCCGTCACCGTCAGGACGTAGCGTCCACACACCAGACCATGGTAGCGCGGCTCGGGAGTGTGATCAGGAGATGGGGGGGCGGAGAGGCAGAGAAGCGGGCTCGCGGCCGTGTCTTCGGCGGAGGTCTGGACGATCATCGCGCTACACTGCGTTCTGGAGGAGTATTGATGGCCCACGAGCGGGTGATGGTGTTCGGCGCGACGGGGTTCACGGGCGGGCTGGTTTGCGATGCGTTGAGACGTCAAGGGCTCCCATTCGCGGTAGCGGGCCGCCGACGCGAGAGTATTGAGAAGGTCCGCGAGCAGTACGGTGCCGAGCAGGCTGTGGTGGCGGACCCGGCTGCTCCGCGCTCGCTCGCAGGCCTGTTCTCGGGCGGAACGACGGTCTTGATCAGCTGTGCGGGGCCGTTTCTCCGCGTCGGATGGCCGGTGGTGGCTGCAGCAGTCGAGGCGGGCGTCCACTACCTGGACACGACCGGTGAGCAGCCGTTCATCCGTAGGGTTTCGGAGGAGCTGGACGGCCTCGCCTCGGCGAACGGCTGCACGGTCGTCTGCGGCATGGCTATGGAGTATGCGGTGGGTGACTGGGCGGCTCAGCTCGCGATGAGGCGCGCCCAAATGAAGCGCTTCGTAGAGGTCGTGGTCGCCTACAGTCTTACCGGCGGAGGGGTAAGCCGCGGCACGGCGCTGTCGATCTTCGAGATGTTCGGCCGTCCGGCCTGGAGCTGGGAAAACGGACGCTACAGGAGGCGGGTCGCCGGCTTCGCGCGACGGCGTATCCCGTTTCCCTTCGGCGAGCGAACCTGCCTATGGGCTCCCTTCGGCGAGATTGTCTACCTCGCTCGTCGGGGTACGGTCGACACCGCTGCAACCTACCTGCGCATGGCGGGTCCTGTCGCACGGCTCCTCAGCTGGGGCAGCCGCTTTGGACGTCCTTTGAAACCATTTCTGCGGCCGCTCGTGGCTGCGTGGGTCGGTGCCCAGCCGCCGCAGCCCGGTCCCGAGCAGCGTCGTGCGAGCCGGTTCACGATCGTGGCCGGCGCCGATGGCTCGAGAGTGGTGACGTCGGGTTCCGACCCCTACGGGCTGACGGCCGAGATCATCGCCGCCGGAGCACAGCGGCTGCTCGAGGGTGGCGCGCCGCAGGGCGTGCGCTCCCCCGCGACGATCGGCCTCGCTCCCCGAAAGACCCTCAGCTCCCTCGGCGTGATTGTGGAATGAAGACCGTACTGGCCGAGATCCGTGACGAATTGCCTTGCGCTGGTCGGAAACACCGGTCACGTGTGGTGGAGGTGTGAGATGGAGGACACGCTTCGAGCCCTTGAAAGCTGCGCAGTTCTGGCCGGCCTCGACCGGCTCACGCTGGAGCTGATCGCGCCGGCGGTGTTGAGGGGTCGGGCGCGGGCGGGGGCCACGCTGTTTGGGGCCGGCGAGCCCCGCCGCTCGTTCTACCTCCTGCTTGGCGGGCAGATCGAGGTCCGAGTGGAGAGCGGGCATGCCGCCGGCACACTGCTCGTGCTCGGCGCAGGAGAGGGTGTTGGTGAGGCAGGCCTGCTCGAAGAGGGAATCCACTCAGCAACCGCTCGCGCAATGAGTGATATCGAGTACCTGGAGCTGCCTGGAGCAGAGGTGCGGGAGCGTCTGGCAAGCGATGCACGAGCCGCGATGGCGTTCTTCGCCAAGGTATCTGCGGTGATGGTCGGTCGTCTCCAGTATGCGGCCTCACGGCGTGCAGGCTGGGATCTCGTGTACAGGCCCGGCACCACCCGTAGGGAGCACGACCTCCTCGGAGAACGTGAGGTGCCTGCCGACGCGCTGTACGGTGTCCAGACCCTGCGAGCCGTGGAGAACTTTCCGATCACCGGCGTCAGCCTGGCGCACTTCCCACACCTCGTGCGATCGCTGGCGATGGTGAAGCAGGCAGCGGCGCGCGCGAACCTGCGGCTCAAGCTCCTCCCGGAGGAGGTTGCGGCCGCCATCGACCGCACCTGTCAGGAGATCGTCGACGGCCACTGGCACGGCCACTTCGTGGTCGATGTTCTCCAGGGCGGCGCCGGGACGTCGACCAACATGAACGCGAACGAGGTGATTGCCAACCGCGCGCTCGAGCTGTTGGGTCGGGAGCGCGGAGACTACGCATGGTGCCACCCGAACAACCATGTCAACCTCTCCCAGTCAACGAACGATGCCTACCCAACCGCCGTCCGGCTGGCAGCCGTCATGAAGCAGCGAGAACTGGCCGGAGCCCTGGACGGTCTGGGACGTGCGCTATCGGCCAAGGCCGAGGAAGTATCGGGGGTGCTGAAGATGGGACGCACCCAGCTCCAGGATGCGGTGCCCATGACCCTCGGGCAGGAGCTCGAGGCGTTCGCGGTGACGACCCGTGAGGACATTCAGCGGCTCGGTGAGGCGACCCGCCTGATGATGGAGGTCAACCTCGGCGGCACAGCCATCGGGACCGGTATCAACGCCGACCCGCGTTACCCGACAATCGCCGTCGAGGAGCTGTGCCGCATTGCCGGCGTGGAGGTGGTCCTCGCCGAGAACCTGGTTGAGGCAACGCCCGACACTGGAGCCTTCGTGACCTTCTCGGCGGTGTTGAAGCGGATCGCCGTCAAGCTGTCCAAGCTCTGCAACGATCTCAGGCTTCTCTCCTCCGGTCCGCGCTGCGGACTCGGCGAGATCAATCTGCCGCCTCAACAGCCGGGCTCGTCGATCATGCCCGGCAAGGTCAACCCGGTGATCCCGGAGGTGGTGAACCAGATCGCCTTCCAGGTCATCGGCAACGATCTGGCGATCACCGTGGCGGCCGAGGCCGGCCAGCTGCAGCTCAACGTCATGGAGCCCGTCATTACGTACAACCTCTTCGAGTCGCTCGACATCCTGACCGCCGGAGTACGGACGCTCACTGAACGCTGCATCCGCGGCATCACGGCCAACGCGGACCACTGCCGCACCTTGGTGGAAGGCTCGATCGGGGTGGTGACCGCCGTGGTGCCTGTTCTGGGCTACGAGCGTGCCTCCGAGGTGGCGCGGGAAGCGCTCACGACCGGGCGCGCCGTGCGCCAGATCCTGCTCGAGGCAGGGGATCTCGATGAGATCCAGCTCGAGAGGCTGCTGTCGCCGGAGGCGATGACGCACCCTCGCCCCATTGAATGAGACTCGGCTTCAACCTTGTGGGGTGGAGGGACGCTGGGATAGGATGACGGGTATCCGCGACCGGCGGGCCGGAGGTTCCCATGCGCAGCAAGATCATGTTCATTGCCACCGTGGCTATGGCCGCGAGCCTGGCCGGGGCCGGCGTGGCCGCCAAGCGAGGTTTCGAAATCTCGGATTACTACCGAACGGCATTTGTCGGTTCGCCGGTCGTCAGCAATGACGGCGCCCGGGTTGCGTTCACCGTGCGGCGGTACGAGCTCGAGAAAGGGAAGAGCTGGAGCGAGATCTGGATGATGGCGCCGGACGGGTCCCGACTACGGAGGATGACCTTCGGCGACCACCACGACAACACGCCCCTCTTCTCCCCCGACGGCAAGAACCTGCTGTTCGTCTCCGACCGCGCCGGGGACAGCTCACAGCTGTACATGATGCCCGTCGATGGAGGCGAGGCCCACGAGCTGACCGACTTTCCGATGGGGGTCAGTGACCCCGTGTACTCTCCGGACGGCACGTGGATTGCCGTCACGTCAGAGGTGTACCCGGAGTGCGGCGCCGACGCGGAGTGCAACGAGACAATCCGGAAGACATGGAGCGAAGGCAAGCTCCGGGCTCACATGGCGGACGAGCTGTTGTACCGTCACTGGACCTCGTGGCGCGACGGCACCTACCCCCATGTGCTGCTGGTGGACGCGGCCAGCGGCAAGGTTGTACGCGACATGACGCCGGGACGTTGGGACAGCCCGACCTTCTCGCTCGGTGGTCCTCCGGGGTATAGTTTCTCCCCGGACGGCAAGGAGCTGGCCTACGTCTCCAACCACGACGCTCACCCTGAGTCGTCTACCAACGCCGATCTCTGGCTCCTGCCGGTCAGCGCGAAGGCGGCGGAGAGCGAAGCGCGCAACATCACTGCCGCCAACCACGGGTGGGACGGCGGCCCTGTCTACTCTCCCAACGGCCGCTGGATTGCCTACCTCAGTCAGGCGACGCCGGGCTACGAGTCGGACCTTTTTCGCATCGCTCTTTACGACCGCGAGAAGGAGACTACGCGCTACCTCACTGACAGCAGCACATTCGACAACTGGGTGGACGGCCTCGCATGGAGCCGCGACGGCAAGACGATCCTCTTCCAAGCTGAGGAGAAGGGCTATAACCCACTGTTCCAGATGAACCTGGCGACCGGCAAGATCACGCGGCTGTTCTCCAACGGCTCGATCGATGCCTGGAAGGTTCTGGCGGACGGAACGGTCCTGTACACACGTCGTACCACCGGTGAACCGCCGGAGGTTTTCCGGTCCCGGCTCGACGGCTCCGATCGCCAGCGGCTGACCCGTTTCAACGCCGATCTCGAGGCCGAGGTCGACATCCGCCCCGCCGAGGAGATGTGGGTCCAGGGCGCCGGCGACTACCAGGTTCAGGTGTTCATCGTCAAGCCCCACGGCTTCGACCCGACAAAGAAGTACCCGCTGATCCTCAACGTGCACGGAGGTCCGCAACAGCAGTGGACGGACTCGTACCGCGGCGATTGGCAGGTCTACCCGGGGAAAGGGTACATCGTCGCCTTCGCGAACCCCACGGGCTCACCCGGCTATGGTCAGGGTTTTGTCGATGGGATCGCCAAGGACTGGGGCGGAAGGGTCTACAGCGACCTCATGAAGGTTACCGATGCGCTGGAGAAGTTGCCCTACGTCGACCGCGACCGGATGGCGGCCATGGGGTGGTCGTACGGCGGCTACATGATGATGTGGCTCGAGGGTCACACGACGCGGTTCAAGGCGATAGCCTCCATGATGGGCGTGTACGACCTCCGTGCAATGTACAGCGCCACCGAGGAGCTGTGGTTTCCTGAGCACGATCTCGGCGGCCGGCCATGGACCTCTGCGGACTACCGGAAGTGGTCGCCCTCCGAGTACGTCGAGAGCTTCAAGACGCCGTGCCTCGTGCTCACCGGAGAGAAGGACTTCCGCGTGCCCTACACGCAGAGCCTGGAGTTCTTTACCGACCTTCAGAAGATGAATGTGCCCTCGCGCCTGGTTGTGTTCTCGAAGTCCGGCCACTGGCCGAGCTGGTACGAGATGGCGTTCTACTACGATGTACATCTCGACTGGTTCCACCGCTGGTTGGGTGGAGGGCCGGCACCGTGGGAGCCCGAGCGGTTCCTGCGCAACGAAGTGTTCGAGAAGGAGAGTGGCCCAGACTCGAAGTAGGCTCGGCGCTGCTCCCGCACGCGGCGGAACGGCACAGGAGGCGGTGATGGCCGGAATCTTCAAGGCGTACGACATTCGCGGCACCTACCCAGACCAGGTCAACGAGGAGGTCGCGTTCAAGGTGGGCTATCACTTCCTCGACCTGCTGGACGAAGAGGACCTCGCTCGCGGTCCGGTGGTCGTGGTCTCACGCGACATGCGGTCGCACTCCGTTCCCCTGGCCGAGGCGCTTGCGCGCGGCCTCCGCGCGCGCGGGGTCCGTGTGGTCGACATCGGCCTTGCCGACACTCCCCTCAACTACTTTGCCACCGGTTATCTGAGAGCTTCGGGGGGAATCCAGGTGACGGCGAGCCACAACCCGGCTGTGTACAACGGCTTCAAGCTGTCGCGGCGCGACGCGATCCCGGTTTCCCGGGACACGGGGATCGCGCGCCTCGAGACCCTCGTGAGCTCCAGTACGGCACCGCTGGACCTGCCGGCACGCGCAAGCGAGGAGACGCGGGACGTGTCGGCAGCTTACCTCGAGCACCTTCTCAGTCATGTCGAGGCGGATGCCCCTCGTCTCAAGCTCGCCGCCGACGCGGCCAACGGAATGAGCACCACATACCTGCCGATCCTCGAGCGTCTGAACGTCGACCTGGTGCTGCTGTACTTCGAGCTCGACGGGAGCTTCCCAAACCACGAGGCCAACCCGCTCAAGCAGGAAAACCTGGTTGACATCGAGGTGGCGGTGCGCGAGCAGAGGTGCGATCTGGGGGTGGCCTTCGACGGTGATGCGGATCGTGCGATGTTCATCGATGAGAACGGTAACGCGGTCTCGGCCGACATGATCACCGCTCTGCTCGCTCCCCGTTTTCTGCGCAGCGAGCCCGGGGCGGCTGTGGTCTACGATCTTCGCTCCTCATGGGCGACTAAGGAAGCCATCGAGGAAGCCGGCGGCAGAGCGGTGCGCGAACGCGTCGGGCATTCGTTCATGAAGGCGACCATGCGCAAGCTCGGATCACCGTTCGGCGGCGAGCTTGCCGGCCACTTTTACTACCGTTCGAACTTCACGGCGGACTCGTCCCTGCTGACAGTCGTCCACATCCTGAACCACCTGCGAGAGACTGGGCGTCCATTGTCGGAGCTGGTGGCGCCGTTGCAGCGGTACTTCGCGACCGGCGAGATCAACTTCCGCGTCGAGGACAAGGAAGGGATGATCAGACACCTGGCCGAGGTCTTTGCGGATGGTGAGATAGACTACCTGGATGGGATCACGGTCCAATATGCCGACTGGTGGTTCAACGTTCGTCCGTCTAACACCGAGCCGCTGCTGCGGCTGGTACTGGAGGCAAGAACCCGCAAGCTGATGGAGGAGAAGCGGGCCGTCCTCCTCGATCACATCGGCATGCCGGTCTGACCTATGGGCGCCGGCTAGGGGAGGTGTTCATGACTCACGAGTTTCACAGCGCACTGCGCCCCTTCGTGCGCAAACGCCTCGAGGAGATCGGGAAGGCTGACATCGTCGTCGGCGTTCCGTGCTTCAACAACGACCAGACCATTGAGCACGTGCTACAGATGGTGTCGCGGGGTATCCAGCAGTACTTCAGGGACTCCAAGGCCGTGATCATAGTTGCCGATGGAGGCTCCACAGACGACACCCGCGATCGCTGCGCCGAATTCCAGCTCAAACCCTGGCAGGAGAAGATCATCACCATCTACCGCGGGATTGGCGGCAAGGGGACGGCGCTGCGGGCGATCTTCGAGTGTGCGGCCGAGCTCGAGGTCAGCGCGTGCGTGTGTGTCGACGCCGATCTCCGGAGCATCAACCCGGACTGGGTACGGTACCTCGTCGAGCCGGTACTCGAGGGTGGCCAGGAGTTCGTGGCGCCGATCTACAACCGCTACAAGTACGACGGCACGATCACTAACAACATCGTCTACAACATGGTGCGGGCACTGTACGGCAAGAGAATCCGGCAGCCGATCGGCGGCGACTTCGCTTTCGGCCGCCGGCTCGCTGCCCACTACCTCGAGCAGCCGGTTTGGGCGACGGACATCGCACGCTTCGGCATCGACATCTGGATGACGACAACGGCGCTGGTGTGCTCCGACAAGGTCTGTCAGTCGAACCTCGGCGTCAAGATTCACGACGCAAAGGATCCGGCCGACGCGCTCGGTCCGATGTTCCGTCAAGTCTGCGGCACCCTTTTCGACCTCATGGACCAGCACGAGGCGTTCTGGCTGGGGAGAACGGGCAGCGAACCGGTGCCGACGTTCGGCTGCGAGGTTTCACAGGAGCCCGAGCCGATCGCTGTCAACCAGGATCGGATGATCCGTGAGTTCAAGGAGGGTATGCGCCTGTTCGGGTCCCTGTGGAGGGAGATCTTCTCGGTTGAGGTGTGGGACGCCCTGCGCGCTGCGGATTCGCTCGCCGCGGAGAAGTTCACGATTCCGATCGAAACCTGGGTCAAGCTGCTGTACGAGCTCGCGGCCCGCCACCATCACCTGCGGGAGCACCGGAGCAAGCTGGTGTCGGTCATGACGCCCCTGTATCTGGCCAGGGTCGCCTCGTTCATCAACCGCACTCGTGAGATGAGCTCACAGGAGGCAGAGCAGGTGGTTGAGGAACAGGCGCAGGCATTCGAAGACCTCAAGCCCTACCTCAATGACCTCTGGCAGAACCATCAACCCGGTTCCGGCCTCGAGCGAGCCCTCCGGGAGGATCGCTAGTCCGCGTCTCTCACCAGCGCGCGTCTGCAGCGTGCGATACACCGTCGACGGCGACGTTTTCTCGTCTCCGTGTGCACGACGTGCCACCGAGACGACAGTCGGGTCGCGAACGGGTCTGATGCGGAGTGCGGCAGGGGTGTGCTGCGGCGACGAGTGTGGGTACACTTCTCGTATGATGACTCGACGCTCCCGGCCGGCTGCACCGCGTGTGGTGATCATCGGTGGCGGGGCCGCCGAGCGCACCGTCGTACGTGAGTCCTTCCCCGACCACGAGGTGCAGGAAACCGACTCGCTGGAGAGTGCCGAGGCACTGGCTCCACCGCCGCCGGCGGAGTTCGTCTTCATAGAGCTTGCGGGCCCGCAGGCAGCGTCCGGTTCCAATGGCTGCGAAGAGACAGTGGAGCACCTGCGGGAGATGTTTCCGACTGCCCAGATCATCGTGATGGCAAGGCCGGAGGCGATCCGCTCGGCGATCGCGGCGGTCCGCGCCGGCGCCAGCAATTACCTGACCCTTCCCTTCGCTCTTGACGAGGTTCGCTTCCTGCGTGAGAGCTTGCGCGACGAAGCCCGTTTTCGTGGCGAGCTCGATCACCTTCGTGGTCAGTTCTGGAAGGCTGAGGCGCTCGACCTCGTGCGAACGAGCTGCTCGGCAATGCGCGCAGTGTTCATCAAGGTGAGGCAGGTTGCGCCGACGAGAACAACCGTCCTCCTCACCGGGGAGACCGGGACCGGGAAGACCGTGCTCGCTCAGCTCATTCACCTGCACAGCCGGCGCGCCAGAGGGCCGTTTATCAGCGTTCACTGTGGCGCGATTCCCGAGGGGCTCTTGGAGAGCGAGCTTTTCGGCCACGAGCGCGGCTCGTTTACCGGAGCCGTGCGCCGCAAGCTGGGCAAGTTCGAGATCGCCCACGGCGGGACGATACTGCTCGACGAGATCGGAACGATGACCCCAGCGATGCAGACCAAGTTGCTGCAAGTCCTCCAGGACGGGGTCATCCAGAGGGTAGGCAATGAGCAGCCGATCACGGTTGACGTCCGAGTCATCGCTGCCACCAACCTCGACCTGCGCCGCGCAAGCGAGGAGGAGCGTTTCCGCGAGGACCTCTACTACCGGCTCAATGTGTTCCCGATCCATCTCTTGCCGTTGCGCGAACGGCTCGAGGATCTGGAGCTGATTGTCGAGAACATCCTCGTCAGGCTGGAGCAGGAGTACAGGAAACACATCTTCCGGCTCAGCCCGGAGGTTCTGGAGGCGGCGCGTCGCTACCCCTGGCCCGGCAACCTCCGCGAGCTCGAAAGCGTGCTCGAGCGAGCCTACATCCTCGAAGACTCGAGCACTCTTACGCAGGGTTCGTTCCCGGCGGAGCTGTTCTCGTCGCCCGGCCGTATCGATGCCTCCAGCTCGGGTGGAGCACCGCAGTCCCTTGCCTCAGTGCGCAAGCAAGCGGTCGAGCGAGCCGAGATGGCATACCTCGATCAGCTGCTGCGGCAATGTTGCGGCCGTATCGGCGAGGCCGCGGCGGCGGCGGGCGTGTCCAGCCGCCAGCTCAACACGCTGATGCGCCGCCACAACCTGCACAAGAAGGACTTCAAACAGCACTCATCGTGACCGCCGCCACGAGAACTGGTTCCGCCGGTTCTGTCGGCGGACCGGAAGCGTGACTTCCGGGTCTTTCAGCCGAGCATCCTGCGCCTGGTGATGCAGAGCCCCTTGGAGACCGGGCTCAATACCCGATACCGTCCGCGGGCTTGTCTTGCGGTCGGGAGCGAGGCGGGAGGAGGAAGCTGTGGTTTTGCCCTACTGCCACGATGAGTGACGCAGAGAGCCGCCGCTAACCAAGCTCTCCAAAAGGGTTGCTGCGGCATGAACCTAGCTGCTTGGCGGTTACGCCTGGAAGGTAAGACGGCATCGCTCACGGCCCGGTGCCCGAGTCCGGGCCCGTGGCGCGCAACGGACGGCACGGGGGTCTCCGCCCGGGCCTCGAACGCGCACACTTCCCGGTCGGCGACGAAGCTGGCATCAGAGTTGCTTTCTACCTCAACGGATGGAGCTCCGCGGCCACCTGTTCCTTGTGCTCCACGACTGCGGTCCGAACGGTCGGAAAGAGGAGAACGGCGAGATGCTCGAGAACGGCGGACGGCAGCAGGTCACGGTGCGCGGAATCGTGGTCGCCGCGGGCGCGACCGCTGAGGACGACAGCGTCCTTCTCGAAACGTCGGAGGAGACCGAGATCTTCATCGACTCCGATGGCGAAGGGGGCAACCTCCACAAGCACCTGCACGAGGAGGTCGAGGCCCGAGGAGTCTTGCGGCAAGACAAGGCCGGCAGGATGGTTCTTCGGGTGAAAGACTTCGAGGTGCGTGAGTGGGAGGAGGAGACAGTCCAGGACGAGCGGCCCGGTTGAGACGAGCTTTTGTTCCTGTGTCGAGTGCTGGGGTGTGAGTCTTTGGGGCAAGGATGATTGACAAGGGTCTACTGACAGGGCAAGGAAGGAAGCGATGAGAGAGTGTTTCCGGCCGTCGACAGTTGTGGTCTTGGTAGCGTTGCTGGTGATTGGGGCCTTCGCCGCGCTGGCCGGCGCGCAGGAGGCCGGGAGCGATGCCAAGTCAGTGAGCGTCGTCGGTACCGTGGTTGCGGCCGACTGGGACGATAACGGCAACGTCGTTGCCGTCAACATCCAGACCGACGAGGACGAGTATGTCGTCGGGGACACCGATGCGGCCAAGGGCCTGCTGCCTCTGGTAGGTCAGCGGGTTCGCGCCAACGGGACAGTGACCGAGAGTGGCGAGGGGACGCTGGTCCTGACGGTGACGGGCTTCTCGGTCGTCGAAGAGAGCTCATGATCATGGCTGGAGGGTCATTCCGAACTGTGGCACGCGGGAGCCTCCAGAGACCTGTCGGGAGCTCCGGCCGGGCCGTTCTTTAGGAGGGGATGATGACAGACCGTTCGCCTCTTCCGGCCGAGGAGCTTGAACCTCCCAGTACTGGTGTCGCCCAAGCACGGTTCGGCGGCAGCGTCCCTTCCCTTGTGCGAGGGAGCACAATCTCTGACTCAGAGACCGGAGCTCGGGCTTCCGGTTCGGAACCGAGCCGAGACTCGGCACAACGCAGGGCTGCGTTGTTCCGCCGCCGTCATTTCCCGAACGCCACAGCTGCCGACTGGCGGGACTGGCACTGGCAGATGCGCCACAGGATGACGCGGCTCGAAGAGCTCGAGCGCGTGCTCGTGCTGACTCCGAGCGAGCGTAGCGCAATTGAGGCACATCGCGGCCAGCTACCGTTCGCTGTCACGCCGTACTATGCCAGCCTGCTCGATCCCCGAGACGCCGAACAACCCCTTCGGCGAACGGTGGTTCCCAGCACAATGGAGTCCATCGTCGGACGCGGCGAGTCAGCGGACCCTCTCGCGGAGGACGCCCAGTCACCGGTGCCCGGGCTCGTGCACCGGTACCCGGATAGAGTGCTGTTTCTGGTCACTGCCTTCTGCTCCACCTACTGCCGCTACTGCACGCGCTCGCGAGCCGTCGGCGATGTTGGGGAGCTGCAGCCGGATCGCCGGCAGTGGGAGGCGGCGCTCGAGTACATCGCGAGGCATCCCGCGATTCGGGACGTGCTCCTCTCCGGGGGAGACCCGCTCACCCTCGCTGATGACAAGCTGGAGTGGCTTCTGACGCGCCTGCGCGCGATCCCACACCTCGAAGTCATCCGGCTGGGCACCAAGGTGCCCGCGGTACTGCCACAGAGAGTCACGCCGCAACTCGTGTGGATGCTCCGCCGCTTCCATCCTCTGATGATGAGCTTGCACTTCATCCATCCGGATGAGCTCACGCCGGAAACGGCTAAAGCGTGCGCCCGTCTCGCCGATGCGGGTATACCGCTCGGCAGCCAGACGGTCCTGCTCAAGGGGGTCAATGACTCGGTGGAGACCATGCGCCGTCTCATGCACGGTCTTCTACAGCTGCGCGTACGCCCGTACTATCTCTACCAGTGCGACCCCGTTCTCGGCACATCCCACTTTCGGACACAGGTGAGCTCCGGGATGGAGATCATCGCCGGGCTTCGGGGGCACACATCCGGGTACGCAGTTCCGACCTACGTGATCGACGCCCCGGGTGGGGGCGGCAAGATCCCGCTTGTGCCGGCCTCCATCGTCGGATGCGAAGGCGATGACGTTCTGCTCCGAAACTACCAGGGGAAGGTGTTCCGGTACCCCGACACGACCGAAGGGTTGGAGACATGAAGATCGGGCTCACCTATGACCTCAGGGATGACTATCTGGCTGCCGGGCTCAGCGCGGAGGAGACCGCCGAGTTCGACAAGGCTGACACGATCGAGGGAATCGAACGAGCTCTGACCGATCTGGGTCATCAGACAGAACGGATCGGCAATGTGAGGGCCCTGGTGAAACAGCTGTGTGCCGGAGCCAGCTGGGACCTGGTCTTCAACATTGCCGAGGGGGTCGCCGGTTTCGGCCGCGAGTCTCAGGTTCCGGCGCTGCTCGAGGCCTACGAGATCCCGTACACCTTCTCCGATCCGCTGGTTCTCGCGGTTGCCCTACACAAAGGTTTGGCCAAGCAGATCGTTCGCGCCAACGGGATCCCGACGCCCGACTTCGCCGTCGTCGAGCACGTGTTCGATGTGCCGGCCGTCGACCTGCCATTCCCGCTGTTCGTCAAGCCGGTGGCCGAGGGGACCGGAAAGGGCATCTCGGCGGCGTCACGGGTCACGACTCGGCGCCAGCTCCTGCGTTCGTGCCGTCGCCTTCTCGAGTCGCACCGGCAGCCGGTCCTCGTGGAAACATATCTGCCCGGCGTTGAGCACACTGTTGGCGTTATGGGAACAGGCCGGGAAGCCCGTGTCCTGGGTGTGATGGAGGTGCAGCTGGACACGACTGCGGAGGTGGGTGCCTACTCGTACCTCAACAAGGAGAACTACGAGGAGTGTGTGTCCTACCAGCCTGCCCGTGGTGCCACCGCCGACGCGGCCGCTGACATCGCCTTGGCGGCTTGGAGGTGCCTGGGCTGCCGTGACGCGGGCCGCGTCGATGTTCGCGCCGACGCCCTCGGGGGGCCGAGCTTCATCGAGGTCAATCCCCTCGCCGGGCTCAACCCGGTGCACTCGGACCTCCCGATTCTCTGCCGCCTGCACGGGATCTCGTACCTCGAGCTGATCAAGGAGATCGTCGACAGGGCAAGCATCCGGGCCTTCGGCGGTGCGGCAGTCAGGCGTCCGCAGCCGATTCGAGAGCGGCGGTCCAACGCATTGGCGGTGTGAGGATGCGGCCGGTGCGCGTCGTCGTCGTCCACGGTGCTGTGCCCGAAGATGCGCCACCGGATGAACGGGATGTACTGGTCGAGGTTGAGGCGGTTATCGGCGCGCTGGGTCGCCTCGGCCATGATGCCGACGCGCTGGAGGTGGGGCGGGATCTCGAAAGTGCTGCGCGGCAGCTGCAACGGGTCGGACCTGACGTCGTGTTCAACCTCGTCGAGTCACTTGACGGGAGGGGAGACAAGATCGGGCTGGTTCCGTCGCTGCTCGAGTACCTGGGACTGCCGTACAGCGGTTGCCCCGCCCATGCCATCCTCCTGACGTCGAACAAGCTTTCCGCGAAGGCCCTGATGCGGGCCGCGGGAGTGCCGACCCCCCCGTGGCTGCCGGAAGAAGTGGCATTGGCGGCCGGCTGCCTCGATGGGCCACACATCGTCAAGTCGGTGTGGGAGCACGCCTCGATCGGCCTGAATGGCGCCTCGGTGGTGACCTCTGCGGCGGCTCTGGCCGGGGCGCTCCGATCCCTCCATGACGAGGTCCGCGGTCCCGTCTTCTGCGAGCGCTTCGTCGACGGGCGGGAGCTGAACATCTCGATGCTGGAGAGGGACAACAGTCCGTGGTGCCTGCCCCCGGCCGAAATCGTCTTTGAGGATTGGCCGCAGGAACACCCCAGGATCGTCGGCTACCGAGCCAAGTGGGACGAGTCTTCGCCCGAGTACCGGGCCACAGTCCGGAGCTTCGAGTTCGCGCTGCGGGATCGCGCGCTGCTCGATCGAGTCATGGCGATCGCCCAGCGGTGCTGGACGACGTTTGGTCTGCGCGGCTACGCGCGGGTCGACTTCCGCATCGATGGCATGGGAATGCCGTGGGTACTCGAGGTCAACGCCAACCCGTGCCTCTCACCCGATGCCGGCTTCATGGCGGCGGCGGCCCGGTGCGGGCTCGGCGGCGATGAGGTTGTTGCGGAGATACTGAGGCCCGTCGTTGACCCGAAGCCAGATCCGGGTGTCCGCTCGGAAGACGGTAGGGTCGGCAACCGAGGCCAGTATGCCAGCTGATCAAAACACCGAACCTCGAGTCGTCTTCCGCGAACGTGTCGGGAAGCCGGACCTCAAGATGGTTCGGGAGATCCTGGAATCCACGATGTTCTTCAACTCCGAGGAGGTGGAGGTCGCGTGCAGCCTGGTAGCCGAACGTCTCCGTCTCGGCGCCGCCAGCGGGTACAGCTTCTTGTTCGCCGATGTCAACGGGAAGAGCCTCGGCTACACCTGCTACGGGCGGATAGCGGGAACGCGCGCGAGCTACGATCTGTACTGGATTGCCGTACACCGGCTCGACCAGGGCTCAGGGCTCGGCAGGCGGCTGCTGGCCGAGACCGAAGCTCGCATCCGCGCGGAGGGTGGAGGGCGGGTCTACATCGAAACCTCGGAGAAGGACTTGTACCGCGGGACGCGTGCCTTCTACCGGCGTGCCGGCTACCGTAAGGCGGCTCTGCTCGAGGACTTCTACGGACCGGGAGACGCCAAGGTCATCTACGTCAAGACTCTCTGACCGACACCGGGAGTCGTACGGCGAGTCGGCGTCTTTCACCGCCACCTGGTGGTGAGAGGTGCGGGCTAGAATAGCCACCGGAGGTACTCCCGATGAGCCCCCTCGCCGTAGCGTTTCTCATCTTCTTTCTCCGCTGTATCGACGTGTCGCTGGGGACCCTGCGGCTGATCGTTACGGTGCAGAGTCGGCGTACGCTGGCTTCCGTGATCGGGTTCTTCGAAGTCTCGATCTTCATCACCGCCGTGGCAACGGTCGTCAATGGTCCCCTTGATCTCTTCAAGGTGCTCGGCTATGGGGCAGGCTTTGCGGCTGGCACGTACGTCGGCGTGACGTTGGATCGGCGGCTGGCGCTGGGAAACGCGATGGTTCGGGTGATCACACAGGAGTTCGGCGATCTAGCGAACCAACTCACGTCAAGCGGCTTCGGAGTCACTGTGGTGGAAGGACGTGGGGGCCGGGGTACGCCCGTCGGTATCGTGTTCACGCTGGTCTTGCGGCGTGCGATACCGGGCGTGATGGACATCATTCGCCAGGTCGACGGCGGCGCCATCGTCAGTGTTCAGGAGATCCGCCAGCAGTTTCTCGGCTACTTCCCCGGGAAGCGTCCGGTGCCGCATCTGCCGGTGGCTTCCTGACGGGGATTCCCGTACCTGCTGTTTCCGGGAGGCGCCGAGCACCCGGAGGCGGCGGAGGAGGCTGGCCGGCGTCACACGCCATCAGCGATCGGGTATCCTGATGCCATGAAGGAGATGAGCCGAGTCGGGGTCGGAGCACGGTTCCTTTTGACCGCAGCTGCCTTCGTGGTGGTGGTTGCGGGTTTGCGGGCGGCCGAGTCCATCATCATCCCGGTCCTGATATCGGTCTTCCTGGCCATTCTCTGCGTACCGGCCGTCTCGTGGCTGCGTCGCCGCCGGGTGCCGACGGTGCTCGCCGTGCTGCTCGTGGTGCTCGTCATGATGGGCGTGATGGCCGGCTTTGCTGCCATTGTCGGCGGCTCGATCAACCAGTTCACTGATGCGGTGCCAAGGTACCAGGAGCGATTCAACGTGTTGGCCACCTCGGTCGCCGGATGGCTGGGCAAGCACAACGTGCAACTGAAAGGGGTGGATGTCTTCAGGACGTTCAGTCCCTCGTCGATCCTCGGCATGCTGGGAGGCGCCTTGAAAGGTCTGGTCTCCGCGTTGTCGAACACGGTCCTGGTGCTCCTGACTCTGGTGTTCATCCTGTTCGAGGCCGCCGGCCTCCCCGGTAAGCTCCGCGCGGCGCTGGGTGATGCCAACGCAGATCTCGGTCGCTTCAACGCGATGACGCGGCGGGTGCAGCAGTACCTGGTCATCAAGACGGCCTTGAGCCTCGCCACCGGGCTCATCATCGGGGTCTGGCTCGCGATTCTCGGCGTCGACTTTGCTGTCCTGTGGGGCTTTCTCGCATTCATTCTCAACTACATACCGAACATCGGGTCGATTGTTGCTGCTGTACCGGCGGTGCTGCTGGCGTTCATCCAGTTCGGGGTGGGGAAGGCCGTTCTAGCCACGATCGCCTACCTGGTCGTGAATACCGTCTTGGGGAACGTCGTTGAGCCGGCGACGATGGGCCGGCGTCTCGGTCTTTCCACGCTGGTCGTGTTCCTGTCTCTCGTGTTCTGGGGCTGGGTTTGGGGACCGGTCGGAATGCTGCTGTCGGTGCCGTTGACGATGGTGCTCAAGATCTCGCTGGAGTACAGCGACGACCTTCGTTGGCTCGCTATTCTCCTCGACAGCTCGGGCACAATCGCCCGCGAAGGAACCTGACCAAACCTGATGTCATCCGGCGAGGCGGTCGAGGACGCGGATCAGTCGTGACTCGACCTCGTCGGCCAGAGGAGCGACGGCCGGATTGTCAACAAGGTCGAAGGCAGCGGTCGGCTTCATGGCCGCGATCAGGGAGCCACCGCCGTCGCGCTCCATGACCACGACGTTACACGGTAGCAGCACGCCGATGAACGGCTCTGCGGTCACCGCCTGGTGGGCGAGGGGAGGGTTACAAGCGCCGAGGATCACGTAGCGGCGGAAGTCCTCGCCGAGCTTCTTCTTGATGGTAGCCGCGACATCGATCTCGGTCAGAACACCGAACCCTTCGCCGGCGAGGAGCTCTCTGGTGCGCGCGACCGCGGCGTCGTATCCGAGGTGGGGAAGCTCCCTGACAATGGCATAGCGGGTGTCGAGATCGGGCACGGCTCACCTCCTTGTTCTCACCTAGAGTTGAATACTCCTTGCTGGCGACACATTCCCGCCGGCTCGCATCGCCGCAGATCCAGGGCCGGAGTCACCCCCGGCGCAGCACCTCCTGTGCCCGTGCCTTCGACCGCTGTAGCTCCTCGGGTGCGGCCTTCTCGGGAACAACGTGCCAGGTGATCGTATGCCGGGCCGCGAGGCGTTCGAGCTTCTCCCAGAGCTGCCGGTGCTTGACCAGTGTGCCTCCCTGTGTTCGCCAGCCGCGGCGACGCCAGGCGGCTGTCCATGTGCTGGCGCCGTCCCTGAGGTAGCTCGAGGTGGTGTAGAGGTGCACCGTCGCAGGCCGCTTCAGAAGGCGCAGACCCTCAATGGCGGAGAGAATGTGCAGCTGGTTGGCCGAGCTGTCTTCGACCCGGCGAGCGGCCTCGCGCTCGGTGCCGTGCCAGCGTAGCAGGGCCGCCCAGGCGCCCGCATTGAGCTTGCCTGAATAGGCAACGGCCGTGAAGAGGTGGACGGCGCTGCCATCAGCCAGAGGCAGCTCGGGACGGCCGATGGCTGCCGAAGCAAGGGTATCGGCGCGCTCGTTGAATCGATCGCCGGCATGACCCTTGACCCATCGCCAGGACACGGAGTGGCGTTCGAGCTCTGCCAACAGCTCCTGCCAGAGGTCACGGTTCAAGACCTCGGTTCCAGAGGTCGTCCTCCAGCCGTTCGCTGTCCAGCGTTCGATCCACTCCGTGACCCCACGTCGCAGATACTCCGAGTCGGTGACAAGCTCGACCCTGTGCGGCTTGTCCAGAGCCTTCAGGGCTTCGAGGGCCGCGGTCAGCTCCATGCGGTTGTTCGTGGCCTGCTCCTGACGTCCCGAGAGCTCCTGTGGTTCGTGACCGGGGCGCAGGAGGATTGCCGCCCAGCCACCCGGGCCCGGGTTGGGACGGCAGCCGCCGTCGGTGTAGATGGTGATGGGGGTCAGGGCAGGCGTGTTCATGAGTCTCCCGGCGCGCGCTGACTTTACCAGACCGCAGGCGGGGCGTCTTATCGACGCCCGGCAGAGACGTGCGCTGGGGATTGCGGTATCATCCGTCGCTACGGGATGGACGGGGGGAATGACCGACTGGACACCGACATCATGGCGACACAAGCCAGCGAAACAGCAGCCGCTCTACCCGGACGCGGGCGACCTTGAACACCGGGTGCGCCAGCTCGCGGCCTTGCCACCTCTGGTGACGTCGTGGGAGATCGAGAGCCTGAGGGAGCAGCTCAGCGAGGCTGCAGCCGGCAAGCGGTTCCTGTTGCAGGGTGGTGAGTGTGCAGAGGGCTTCAGCGACTGCGAGTCGACGACGATCACGAACAAGCTGAAGATCCTCCTCCAGATGAGCCTGGTGCTGACGTTCGGCCTCAAGCGCAGGGTGATTCGGGTGGGCCGTTTCGCCGGTCAGTATGCCAAGCCGCGGTCCGCGGACCTCGAAACACAGGGTGGAGTCTCTCACCCCAGTTACCGGGGCGATCTGGTCAACGGCGCCGAGTTCACAGCCGAGGCCCGAATCTCCGATCCACGGCGTCTGCTGCGGGCGTACGAGCGTGCGGCGCTGACCCTCAACTTCATCAGAGCCCTGGTCGCCGGCGGCTTTGCCGACCTCCATCATCCCGAGTACTGGGACCTCGACTTCGTCGATCATTCTCCCCGGGCCAAGGAGTACCAACGTATCGTCGAGTCGATAGGGGACTCGCTGCGCTTCATGGAGACTCTGGCCGGGACGCAGGTTGGCGAGATCAGCCGCGTGGACTTCTTTACGAGCCACGAGGGATTACACCTGCTGTACGAGCAGGCTCAGACGCGGCGGGTGCCACATCGTGAGGGCTGGTACAACCTGGGCACCCACTTCCCGTGGATCGGTATGCGAACTGCGGAGCCGGGCGGCGCCCATGCGGAGTTCTTCCGCGGCATTCGCAACCCGATCGGCATCAAGGTTGGGCCGTCGATGACCAGGGAGTCGCTGCTGGAGCTGCTGGAGATCCTCGACCCCGACCGCGAACCGGGGCGGATTACCCTGACTCACCGCTTTGGCCACCAGACCATCGCCGATCGCCTGCCGCCGCTCATCGACGCGGTGCGGAAGGCGTCACGCAAGGTGCTGTGGTCGTGCGATCCGATGCATGGCAACACCGAGGCCGTTGACAACGGCCTCAAGACACGACGCTTCGATACCATCTTGTCCGAGCTCGAGCAGGCCTTCGACATCCACACCGAAATGGGCAGCTACCTCGGCGGAGTGCACCTCGAGCTGACAGGCGAGAACGTCACCGAATGTGTCGGCGGTGCGCGCGGGCTGTCCGAGGTCGATCTAACTCGTGCCTACCGGTCGCGGGTGGATCCACGCCTGAACTATGAGCAGGCCCTCGAAACGGCGATGCTCATCGCCCACAAGATGGCGAAGATGAACGGCAGGGCGTGAGCAGCCGGTGTCGCCGGCCGGTTGCAGGAGCGGCTCGGGCCAACTCGAGCGACGTCGCAGTACACTGAGGCCATGGGCGTCGATCTGCCGCCGGAAGCACTGCCCTTTCTGGGCCTCGTCGCCGCACTTGCCGCCACGGCGGTGTTCCTGATCTTGGGCCTTCGCGGATCAGCGCGTCGCCTGCGCAAGGTGGAGCCGGCGTTCGAGCCGGGCTCGGCACGGTTGTGTGGTGTGCTCGCCCGCTGGTTGGAGGGGCGGTCGCTCGGCTTCCAGTTCCGCTACCGCCTCCAGCCGGCGACGAGCAACTCCCCAGGCGCAGCATTGCTAACAGCGCGGGTTGTAGCGCCCTTCGACTGGAAGGCCACCGAGGTCGGTCACGGTCCTCAGGTGGTCAATCTTGGAACCCTGGCGCTGGTCCAGCTCGGGATTCTGCGCGATGTAGACATCGGGGATCCCGAGCTCGACCGCCGGCTGAGGTTTGCGGCCGTCAACGAGATGGACCTCGTGGTGGCGTTCGGAGGACAGCCGCCGCGGATCGCCCTACAGCGGCTTGTCGACACCGCGAACTTCCGAGGCATCACGATCCACAAGGGCCACTGCCGGATTCAGTGGGCGCCGCGCGACGCCTCACTCGATGAATCTCCCGAGGTCGTGCGCGAGCGCCTGGGCCGGACAGTAAACCTCCTCACGGCTCTCGGCATCTCCCCGGGTTTGCTTGGCTAGCGAAGCAGGTCGACTCACGATGCAGCCGCGAGTGGTTCGGGTGCGACCCCGGGTCTCCCAGAGAGGGTACAATTCTCAGGCTGCTATGGGATGTGCCGAACGTCGAACCAGCCGCACCGCCATGGTCGCGACCCTGATCGTGGCCGTTTGCGCGGCTGCCGGAGCGGGGCCGTGGAGCCGCGTCCCCCGGGCGGTCTCCCGCCTCCAGACACAGCCGCGCGACGCGGAGGCGAGGAGAGTCCTGGCACAGGCGGAGCAGTCGATAGAGGCGGAGGCCAGGGCAGGTCATCTCTCCTCGGTGCGGGCCTTACTCGAGGCCTATGACGACCTGGTTTCGCCTTTGGAAGGATCGGAAGAACGTGTTCGAGGTCTGCACCGTTCGGTGGCGAGCGCGCTTGTGGAGTTCGGGACGCGCGTGATGCCGCTCGACCAGCGTGCCGCCGCCACGTCCTGGAGGGTTGCAGCGGAGGTCGATCGGGACAGCGATGCCGTGGGACGCCTCAGATCCCTACTACTCCCTCCGCCAGGGAAGAGCGGTGGGGAGGTGTGGTCGTCGCCGATTGACGGCGCTGAGCTGGTTTGGCAGCCCCCGACGCGGTTTCTTATGGGCTGCACGAGAGGCGACCGTGCCTGCTCCGATGACGAGAAGTACCTGCGGTGGGTAGAGATGCCCGGGTTTTGGATGGAACGGACCGAGGTCACGAACGAGCGCTATGGTCTCTGCGTCCGGGCCGGGGCGTGTGCCGTCCCTGTCGACGATGTCGGATACTCCGATCCGAAGAAGAAGGATCTGCCGGTTGTCGGCATCAGCTTCGAACAGGCGACGGACTTCGTGCGATGGGCGGCCCGCCGGCTCCCGAGCGAGGCCGAGTGGGAGAGGGCGGCCCGCGCGCAGCACCCCCAATCACGGTTTCCCTGGGGCTCCCCGCGCCTGCGGGGGCGGGCCAATCTCTACGGCACGGATGGGGCAGATGTCTTCCGCGGACCGGCTCCGGTCGCATCATTTCCCAAAACAGGGGCGGGGCTGTTCGATCTCGCCGGAAATGTCTGGGAATGGTGTGAGGACACCTACCACGGGAACATGACCAGGGGACCGAAGGACGGTAGTGCCTGGGTGACTGGTGGACGTGGACGGGTCCTTCGGGGTGGCTCTTGGAGGAGGACGCTCGACCTGGCCAGGGTGTCGGCGCGAACCTGGCAGGAGGAAAGCTATCACGCCGACGATGTCGGCTTTCGGACCGTCACCGACTCCGGCGAGGCCCTGTCGGACGCGGCGGTGATCGAGCTTGCGGATGCCGCTTTCCCGCTCCGCTTCGAGTTGGGGCGAGAGCTGGATGCGGCAGACCTCGATGCTGCCGACCGCCGCTACCTGGAGCGGCGTGCCGTCACGTGGCTGGTTGTCGAAGGGCGGCCGTGGGAGGCGCTCCCCCGTGCCGCCGTGCTGTTTGCGAAGGATCCCCGAGATCCCGCGGCGCGGGACCTTCTCGAACGGGTCGAGAGTCGGCTGGTAGATGGAGCGGAACGGACCGACGCCGCCAGCCTTGAGGCTGCCGTTTCACGATACCGGGCGGTGCTGGGGAACAGGACTGTCCTCGAGGCGAGGATGGAGGAGCTCGACCGGCGGGTCGCACGGGCGCTGCAGGCGGCGGGCGAGGCCTTCCAGCGGCGAGGTGATCGCGGCAGCGCCAACCTTCGGATCAGCCTCGCCGTGCGCCTTTACCCGGAGGACTCGGATCTGCAGAAGCTCTTGCAACAGGTCGTTCCGACTCCTGGAGCGCTGCGCGAGTGGCCGGGCGACGGGAGCGAAATGGTGTGGGTGCCGGGAGGGCCCTTCCTGATGGGCCGAGGGCGCGGCGACGACGAGGCCGACACGGATGAGCAGCCGGCGCACACGGTTCACGTGCGTCCCTTCTGGATGGATCGCACGGAAGTCACCAACGCGACTTACAAGCGGTGCGTCGATGCCGGGGCCTGCACACCCCCCCATTGGCTGGGAGCATTTGACGACCCTGGCCTCGCAAGCCACCCGGTGGTGGCCGTGGACTGGTTGCAGGCACGGGAGTACGCACGGTGGGCCGGGAAACGCCTTCCAACAGAGGCGGAGTGGGAGTATGCGGCGCGGGCCGGCAGAAGCAGCAGATTCCCGTGGGGAGGGGAGTGGCAAGCAGGTTTGGCCAATGCCTTCGGTGAGCATGGAGGGGACACCTGGATGGGAACGGCCCCGGTCGGGAGCTTCGTGGCCAACGGTTGGGGCCTCGTCGACATGAGCGGCAACGTCTGGGAGTGGGTGGAGGACGTGTACCACCCCGACTACGGCGATGCGCCGAGCGACGGCCGGGCTTGGACACAGCTCACCGGCGGTCCGCAGAACCGTCAACGGGTGCTGCGGGGCGGATCATTCCGCGACTTCCCTCCCAAGCTGAGAGTTTCGCAGCGGGATCATGCCGGTTCGACGGACTGGTCCAGGTCCACCGGTTTCCGCTGCGCAGCCGACGCCCGTTGAGCAGCGGCTGGAAGGGCAGATGTCCTACCTGTCACCCCACTTCCTGAGACGTTGTCGTGGACCTGTCGAGCACGCGTTTCTCGACGTCCGGCCGGGTCTTCACAGACCCGTCTTCTCGAGGATGCGGTCGAACGCCTCGAGCTCGCCCTTGGTGATGTAGAAGTGAGGTGACAGCCGGACCAGGCCCTGACGTGCGGAGCACACCACGCGGCGCTCCGCCAGCTGCTTGACGACGGCATGCGCCGGCGCCGACGAATGGCGAGCTGCAACAATGCCGGCCACCGGATGACCTGAGCCGGGTGAGACCACGGTCCAGCCGTGGCTGATCAGGATGCGGGTGAGCAGCCGCGCTAGAGTCTCGATTCGATCCCGGATGACCTCTGGCCCTACCTCGAAGATCAGGTCGAGGGCGGCGGCGAGCCCGGCTATGCCGACGCTGTTACTGGCCCCGGGCTCGAACTTGCGGCCGTCGGCGAGGTGCTCGAGCCGCTGCAGCATGAAGTCGCCGTGGGCGAGGGCAACGTTGCGCCATCCCATGGATGTCGGTCGCAAGCGGTTGCGAAGCTCCGTAGTGGTTGCCATCAGGCCTGCACCCTCAGGGCCGAGCAGCCACTTGTGACCATCGGCGACCACCGCATCCGGCCCCAGAGTCACCATATCCATTGGCAGTACGCCGAGGCCCTGGATCGCGTCAACAACGAGCAGGGTTCCGTTGTCATGGCAAATTCGGGCGAGCTGAGCGAGGGGGGCAATCCAGCCGGTATGGAACGCGACCCAGGAGACGGCGACAACCCGTGTCGCCGGCGTCAGCTGCCGGGCCACCTCTTCCGGATCGACGCGGCCGCCCGCCTGCGGGTACCGTCGCGCTACCACCCCCCTGCTCTGGAGGTTCAGCCATGGTGCGACGTTAGCTGCGAACTCCTCTTCCCCGATCAGCACCTCGTCGCCGGGCCGCCAGTCGAGCCCCTCGGCAATCAGCGATAGCCCGTCGCTTGTGCTGCGGATTAGGGTGATGTCGTTCGGGGAGCACCCCACCAGCTGTGCACCAAGGTGGCGGCAGGTGAGAATGTGTTGGGTCCATTGCTGGTAGTGTAGGTCTCCGCTGGTCTCCTGGTCGCCAATGCGGCTCCGCATGGCCTCTGCGACGGGTCGCGGCAACGGACAGATGGCGGCGTGGTCCAGGTACAGAAAACCCTCGCGGATGGGAAACTCGGGGAGCCATCGCCCGAGATCGAACAATGCGCTACCCCTGGAGCTGACTTCGAGGGATGCGCAGGACATCACCCGGGTGGATCCGTGAGCCGCGGATTCCATTTGCCCGTTTGAGGGCAGGAACCGAGGTTCCGAAGCGGCGGGCGATGTCATAGAGCGTGTCGCCGCGGCGTACCCGGTAGGTGTGGTGGACTGCGGCGATGCGACGGGTTTCGCGCGGCGATCCCGGGATGGCAAGTGTCTGACCGGGCCGAATGGTCGCGCGCCGCGTGATTCCGTTCGCGGCGCAGAGATGATCGACCGTGACGTCGAAGGAGCGCGCGATGTCCCACAGTGTGTCGTTGCTGCGCACCTGGTAGGTGCCGGAGTGGCCGACCGAGCGGCGGGCGGGCCGTGCCGTATTAACCGAGGAGTACCCGAGGCGAGGCACGATCAATGCCTGCCCCGGGTGAATGAGGTTCCTGTGGAGGCCGTTGGCCTGCCTGATGGCTCGTACACTCGAGCCATAGCGGCGGGCGAGGAGATACAGGGACTCGCCTCGGCGGACGGTATGAACGAGACGCGGCGCCCACTTCGCGCGCGGTACGCTCTGGAGAATCTCCTGCGCCTCGTCAGCGGTACCTGCCGGCAAGCGAAGCCGGGTCTTCCTCCCAGCCGGCGTCAGGTCACGACGTACTGCAGGGTTGAGCTCTCGTAAACGGTCCGCAGGAACCCCGAGGTTATCGGCCAGAAACTGCAAGTCGAGGGCGTCCGGCACCGTGACCTCGTCGTACTCCCATGGGGATCCGTCGGGCGGGGGCTCGAACCCGTACTTCTCGGGGTTCTTGGCAACGATGACCGAGGCCAGAAACGCCGGCACGTAGTTACGGGTCTCCCGCGGCAGGTACCGTCGGATCTCCCAGAAATCATGGCTGTGGGCCCGTCTGATGGCACGGCGGACGTTGCCGGCCCCGGAGTTGTACGCGGCGAGGGCCAGGTTCCAGTCACCGAACGTTGAGTAGAGGTCGGCAAGATGCGCGACCGCCGCCTCGGTGGCCCGTTCCGGGTCCCGTCGCTCGTCCACCAGGGGAGAGACACGGAGGCCGTACAGCCGCGCCGTCGACGCGATGAACTGCCACATCCCCATGGCCCGCGCGCGTGAGTATGCCTTGACCGAGAATGCGGACTCGATGAGTGGCAAGTAGGCGAGGTCGCTTGGGAGGTCGGCCGTGCTCAGGTGAGACAGGATCATCGGGAGGTAGTGTCCGGAGCGCTGGAGGCCGACCTCCAGCCGGCGCCGGTACTCGCTCTCGTGAGTGAACGCGTCGAGAAAGTGCTGAACCTGGGGGTTGACGGTCAGGGGCAGGTCGCTGATCGGAACGGCGGCCGGCTCCTCCACCTGCGGTGCCGGCTCGACATCCACGTTGTCGGCTGCGGCCATCTCCAGCAGCCCCTCCTCATTGGGCTGGTCCGCGGCATCTCCAACGTCCGGGCGGGTGGGCGCCACGCCGACCAGCGTCGACTCCGCCAGGAGTTCGGCGATGTAGTCCAGGTAGACCGCGGTCACGGGATAACCGTTCGGCGGCGAGAGAGCGGTTTCCAGAGCTTGTTTGGCGCACGCGGCCGCGTCATCCGGAGCCCCCTGAGCATCGCTCGCTTGCGCCAGGTCCATCAGCGCATCGGCGCGATCTCGGGTTTCCTCCTCCCAGGCGGAGAAGTCAGCCCGAGTGAGCGGCGTGGACAGGTTGATGCTGGTCACCGGCTGCGGAGCGGTTGAGGAGCAGGCAATCGCTCCCACGAGACTCGCGGCAGTCAGGAGAGCCGGGAGCCGCTGCCAGGCCCGGTCGGCGCGGCTCACTGCGAGTTCTCCAGATTGAACGTGAAGAGTAGGCTGAGTTTCTCGAGCGTGGAAACATCGTCCACGACCAGCGCGACCGGCTCCAAGGTGTGAATCGTGTCGCCGGACGAGTCTTGGATGCGGATCGCGACCTGCACCGCCCGCATTCGCTCAAAGACATCCGAGTTGATCGTGCGGTCGACCTTGCGCCGGAACTCCTTTTCCCTCTCCGTTCCTGCGGCAAGGAGGGAATCCAGATCGACCTCGGCGGCGCCGGCGCCGCGAGCGCCGGCGGACAAGCCCATGGTGGCGTGCTTGCGGAGGCTGTCGAGCTCGGCCAGGATGTCCATCTGACTGGACACCTGCACACGCTTGAGCGGCGGCGGGGGGGCCTCGGCCTCCTCGGGTGCGGTTCGGGCGAACGCGACCTCGACGTCCCCTTCGTCGGTCGTTGCCTCGGCGGCGGCCAGCGGCGTCTCCGTGACCTGGTCAACCGTTGCGACCTCCTCGGAATCGGCGCCTTCCTCCGCCTCGTGGGTTGCAGGTTCAGGATCAGGGGTCTCCTGCTCTACCCCCTCAGGACGTTCCGTGGGCGTCGCTGCGTCGGCGGCCTCCTTCGGCGGTTCACCGGTGGTCTCGACGCCGGCGTCTGGTATCTCCTCCTCCACGGTCACATCCGAGTCTGACGGTCCACCGGGCGAGGCTGCGGGGGCCTCGTGCGCTGGCACAGGCTCATCGGACTCGGCAGCCGATTCGAACGTCGGCGGATGCGGAGCCGCCGGTTCCTCGACAGCGACTTCTTGTGCCGGGACAACCTCGAGGTGGCGCTTGGACGAGACTGCTTCCGCAGGGGCCTGCGCCGCGTTAGCGGTAGGCGCAGTCTCAGCCACGGCCTCCTCGGCTGCCCGGGCTAGAGCCGCCGCGGAGATCGATGATCTTCTGGCTGGCGGCGAGGCCGTCCGGACGGGCCGCGGAGTCGGAGCCAGACTTGGTTGCGGCGCAGCCATGCGTTTGCGGAGCTTCTTCAGAGTGAGCTTCGTGATTTCCTTGAGCGTCTCGAACACGCCCGCACCGTCGATAGCCGTGGCCTCGAAGAAGAGCGTGTCCCCCTGCTGATTGAGGTCGGAGTTGAGCTCCTCCACGGTGAGGATGTTCTTGAGGTCGCGCTTGTTGTACTGGACCACGAGGGGAATGTCATCGACAGTCAGCCCGAGCTCGGCCAGGTTGTTGCGCAGATTTTCGAAGCTCTCGATGTTCGCCTCGCGCATGGGACGCTGCGAGTCGGCAACGAAGACGACTCCGTCAACCCCTTTCAACACCAGCTTCCGAGTCGTGTTGTAGAAAACCTGGCCGGGCACGGTGTAGAGCTGCAAACGGGTCTTGAATCCACCGATGGTACCGACCTCTATCGGCAGGAGGTCGAAGAAAAGCGTCCTGTCTGACTCGGTTTCCAAGGACACCATCTCGCCGCGGGATTTCGGGGAGGTCTTGGCGTAGATGAAGCTGAGATTCGTCGTCTTGCCACACAGACCAGGACCGTAGTAGACGATCTTGGCTGCCATCTGCATTGTGGCCCAGTTGAAGAAAACCATTCCATGCTCCCAGCCTCAAACGCATGATAACGCTAACACAACTCTGCGAAACCGGTCAATCGGAAACGATGTCAGTAAAATGGCTCGAAAGGAGGGCGGCGACGGCCCGATACACCGCGCCGACCTCGGGTGGCAGGACCTCCAAATGACGGCGTACCGTGTCCGAGTCGCCGCGAGCGAGAGCCCCGGTCAACCCCTCCATATCTCGGGATGTCAGTGCCGCGTCCACGCTTGTTCGCACCAGCACATCGAGCGCGTCTGGAGGAGGCATGCCGGCCGCTCCACTGCGATCGATCAGTCGCCTGGCGATGGCGATCAGAACGTGTGGGAGATTGGCCGCAACGGCAGCGGCGGCGTGGTAGAGCGGTTTGTCCTGCGCCTCGATCTGCCACGGATGCATGCCGAGCGCGCGCGCCACGGCTTCCCCTGCAGCGAGGGCGGTAGGATCACCTTCGAGCGCGCAGGCAACACCGTCCCATCGAACCTCGGATTCCGATGCCGGGAAGCTCTGCAAGGGGTGCCAGGAGCCAACGCTGGCACCAGAGCCCCGACACGGCGCCAGGACGCCGGCATCATCGAGCCCGGAGGTATGCAAGACCACCGTGCCGTCGAGGGATGTCGAACGTGCCAGAGATGAGGCCACCGTGGGAATGACCCGATCGGGGACCGTGACCATGATGAGTGGTACGGTGGGCCAAGGCAGCGGATGCTCCCAGTCGTCGATCGGCACGCTCGCGAGCCTGCTCCGGACGGGTCTCGCCGCGCGAGCATCTCGGCAACGGATGAGGCGACAGGTCCAGCCTGCGTCGATCATCCGCCCAATGAGGCGGCCGCCGAGGCGTCCCGGACCGATGAGCACGAACTCCGATCGTCGCACGCCCGGATGCTACAATAACCCCCGGCGTCGTGCACGTGACGACCTCCACGGGAGATAAGGGATGACCTTGAGCCAACGGGAGTTGACGGTACTGCGGGAGGTGATCCGCCGTCACCTTCGGCGAGGTGCGCCTGTCTCTTCGGCCGAAGTCGCCCGCTCTTCCTCCGTAACGCTGTCATCGGCCACGGTACGGTCGGTGATGGCCCAACTGGAGGAGAAGGGGCTTCTCAGACAGCCCCACACGTCGGCAGGGAGAGTCCCGACCGACCTCGGTCTGCGTGCCAACGTCGATGCGCCGGCGTCGCTCTGCAACCTGAGCGGGTCGAGACGCCGTTGGTTAGCAGGGGCAATGAACGAACGTCGGCGGCAGCTCACCGAGGGGCTTGACTGGGTGACCGGCTTGATCGCCGATGCGACTCAGGAAGCGGGTATCGCGGTTCGGCCGATGGGCGAGGCGCCCGTCCTGGAGGCAGTCTCCCTCCTTCCGTTGCCGGGAGGAGGTGCGCTCGGGGTCGTGGTGACAGCGGCTGGCACAGTCGAAAAGCGGGTGGTTGAGCTCTCCGAGCCCCTGTCGGAGGCGCATCTGCTGGAGCTGGCCAACTTCTTCAATGCGACCTTCCACGGGTTGTCGCTCGACGCGATCATCGATCTTCTCGAGGCCATGGGGAGTACCGGCACCGATGAGCTGCCGGCACAGGCGGCGTCGGCCGTTGCGTCGGTCGGCCATCAGCTCTTCCGGTTTCGCCCCGATGATGCCGAGGTTCTCCTCACCGGCACGCAGAAGTTGCTGGAGGAGCAGGAGTACGCCGCGACGGATACGGTCCGTACCGTGCTCGCGGTTTTGGAGGACCGGGCGAGGATCGCCCGCTTCATGCGACGGTTTCTCGAGGGCCGGGGGATCGGCGTTGTCATCGGCCAGGAGTCCGAGCTGACCGCACAGGCGGGCCTCGGCATGGTAGCGACCGTCTTCCTGCGCGAAGGCCGCCGCGTTGGAGCGGTCGGCGTCCTCGGCCCACGCCGGATGGACTACGCCCGTATTCTGCCGGTAGTGGAGTTCGTTGGAGAGACCCTAACGGCGATGCTTGACGAATCGGTTCAAAGTCAGGATGCTGGAGCACACTATGCATGACGAGGAGCGGGGCAACCAACAGATGAACGAAGTTGACGAACCGGTAGCGGCCTCAGCAGAGAAGGAGTGCGAGGAACGAGGGCTCGAGCTCGCAGAGGTGCAGAAGCCGGAGGAGAACGGCACGCAGGACCGCACCCTGCTGCAGGAAATGGACCGCCTGAAGGGGGAGGTCGACCATCTGCGGGAGCTGTATCTGAGGAAGCTGGCAGAGTTCGACAACTTCCGTAAGCGGATCGAGCGCGAGCGGGAGGAGCTGCGACGTACGGCTGCGGAGGATCTGGTCCGCGAGCTGGTGCCGGTACTCGACAACTTCGAGCGGGCGCTCCAACATGTTGACGGCGACGACGTGCTCTCAGTCCGTCAGGGGGTCGAGCTCATCTCGAAGCAGCTCTGGGATATTCTCGCGCGCCAGGGGATGGAAGTCGTCGATCCCACGGGCCAACGCTTTGATCCCGAGCTTCATGAGGCGGTGCAGCGTGTGGAGGGGGGTGGCCATCAGCCGGGGGCCGTGGTCTCGGTGCTTGCCAAGGGGTACCTGTTCGGCGCTCGTCTCGGTCGCGGTGAGCCGGCCGGCTCAGCCTTCCCAGGCTCCCGGGGCCGCGGACGGAGAAGGTGAGGAACGGTCGTGAGCAAGATCATCGGCATCGACCTGGGTACCACCAACTCCTGCGCGGCGGTCGTCGATGTAACCAAGCCGGTCGTGATCCCGAACCGCGAGGGGGCGCGGACAACCTCGTCGATCGTTGCCTTCACCGGTGGTGGAGAGCGTTTGGTCGGCCAGATTGCCCGCCGGCAGTCCATGACCAACCCGGGCAACACCGTCTATGCAGTCAAGCGGCTCATCGGCCGCCGGTATGCCTCCGAAGAGGTGAAGCGCGCAAGGGAGCTGGTGCCGTACAAGATTGTCGAGGCCGAGAACGGTGACGCCTACGTTGAAATCCAGGAGCGCCAGTACAGCCCACAGGAGATCGCCGCACTGGTTCTGAGAGAGATCAAGGAGTTTGCCGAGGTCTTTCTGGGCGAGGAGGTGACTCAAGCGATCATCACGGTTCCGGCCTACTTCGACGACAGCCAGCGGCAGGCGACCAAGGATGCGGGGACGATCGCCGGTCTCGAGGTGCAGCGCATCATCAACGAACCGACCGCGGCTTCCCTGGCCTACGGCATCGGTCGGGAGACGCATGAGACGATTGCTGTCTACGACCTGGGAGGCGGCACCTTCGACATTTCGATCCTGGAGATCGGCGAAGGGCTGTTCGAGGTGAAGTCCACGGCCGGCGACACGTTCCTGGGTGGCGAGGACTTCGACCAGCGCGTGATGGAGTTTCTGCTGAAGCGGTTCAATCAGGACACCGGGATCGACCTGTCCGGCGATACGATGGCTATGCAGCGGATCAAGGAGGCGGCCGAGGCTGCCAAGTGTGAGCTGTCGACAAGTGAAGTGGCCGAGGTCTCACTCCCGTTCATCGCGGCTGATCACACAGGTCCTAAGCACCTGCAGGTCCGACTCACACGCAGCGAGCTCGAGGAGCTGGTGCGTAGCCTGGTGGAGGGGACTCTCGGCCCATGCAAGAACGCTCTCGAAGCCGCCCGGCTCGAGCCTGGCGATATCGACCAAGTGATCCTGGTCGGCGGCCAGACCAGGATGCCCCTGGTCATCGAGACGGTCGCCGAGTTTTTCGGCCGGGAGCCGTGTCAGGACATCAACCCGGACGAGGTCGTTGGCATTGGTGCCGCCATCCAGGCTGGGATTCTGCAAGGCGAGGTCAAGGACCTGATTCTGCTCGATGTGACACCGCTGTCTCTCGGTATCGAGACCCACGGTGGTCTCTTCACGAAAATCATCGAGCGCAACTCCACGATCCCGACCAAGAAGTCGATGGTCTTCACGACGGTTGCCGATAACCAGACGACCGTCGAGGTGCACGTGCTCCAGGGTGAGCGCGGACTGGCCGGAGAGAACCGATCGCTCGGACGGTTCGACCTTGTCGGCGTTCCACCGGCGCCGCGCGGAGTGCCTCAGATCGAGGTGACTTTCTCGATCGATTCGAACGGGATCGTCCATGTGTCGGCGCGCGACCTTGCCACCGGCAAGGAGCAGGGGATCGAGGTCAACCCGGCGGGAGGGCTATCGCGAGCCGAGATCGACGCGCTGATTGCCGAGGCCGACAAGTACCGTCAGGATGACCAGCACCGGAGGGACGTCCGACAGCTCCAGAACAGGCTGGAAGGGCTCCTCTACACCAACGAACGCGTGGTCAGGGAGTTCGGGGGCAGCCTCAGCAATGAGGACAGGGACCAGGTCAGGTCGACCCTGAACCGCGCCAAGAAAGCACTGACAAGCGAGGATCGCTCGGTTCTCGAGGAGGCGATCCTCGCCGTCCAGGAGGCGGCTCAGATCCTCGCGCAGGTGATCATGTACAACCCGATGGCCGCCTTTGGCAGCCACATGCAAGGTGGCGGCCCGGGGAGCGAAGACTCGTCCGAGGAGGAGTGAGCGACCGACATGGCGACGGGAACGAAGAGAGACTACTACGACGTGCTGGAGGTGAGCCGCGAGGCCGGGGTCGATCAGATCAAGAAGGCCTACCGCCAGCTCGCAGTTCAATATCACCCGGACAAGAACCCGGGCAACCCGGAAGCCGAGGAGCGGTTCAAAGAGGCCTCGGAGGCCTACGCCGTTCTGTCCGATCCCGAGAAGAGGGCGCGCTACGATCGTTTCGGTCACCAGGGACTCGGCGGCGAGGGTTTCACCGGATTCGACTCCGAGGTGTTCGTGGACTTTGCGGACATTCTAGGCGACCTGTTCGGACTCGGAGACCTGTTCGGCACCCGCAGGCGCTCCGATCCCTCACGGCCGCGACGCGGCAGCGACCTTCGGTACACGATGAATGTGACCCTCGAGGAGGCCGCGACGGGCATCGAAAGAAAGATCCGCGTGCCTCGCCTGGAGGGCTGCCGGACCTGCTCGGGCTCCGGTGTCGAGCCTGGGACGTCTCCAGAAACCTGCCCGGCCTGCGGCGGGAGGGGACAGGTGGCGTTTCGGCGGGGGTTCTTGACCGTGGCGCAGACCTGCTCGCGCTGTGGCGGTCGCGGCAAGGTCATTCAGCATCCATGCAAGGGGTGTGGCGGTCGCGGCCGTGTCGAGCGAGAGGTTACGCTGGAGGTTCGCGTGCCGCCGGGTGTGGACAGCGGTGTTCGGCTTCGCCTCAACGGGGAAGGGGAGGCCGGGGTTCTGGGAGGCCGCTCCGGTGACCTCTACGTCGTTGTTGCCGTTGAACCGCATGAGGTGTTCGAGCGCCAGGGCACAGACCTTCACCTGGTGCGTCAGATCTCGGTCTTCCAGGCCCTTCTCGGCGATCGCACAACACTGGCCACAGCTCTCGGTGAGGAGAAAGAGCTTGAGATTCCGGCTGGCGCCCAACCGGGACAGGTCGTACGACTCCGTGGAATGGGGATGCCGCAGCTCAACTCGCGAGCGCGGGGAGATCTTTACGTTCACCTCGATGTCAGGATCCCGACCTCGTTGTCAGCGGAGCAGCACGGCCTCATCGAGCGCGCGGCAGAGCTCGCCGGGGATGATCTGGCACCGGATGAGAGCTTTCTGCAGCGGCTCAAGAGAAAGCTCGCGAACGAGGGTTGAGTGGCCTACATCGCGGTGAGGTGTGCGCTGCCGGAGGGTCGCGACGATGACCTCGCGGAGGCTCTGAGTGAGTACCCGGTTTTGGGCGCGCACATCCAGAGCCTCGGCCCCGGTTTGGCCTCAGCGGTCGTTTATGCCTCCGCGTCAGAAGCTGAACGCATAAAAGGTCTTACGCAGGCACTGGTCCGCCTGGGTGGAACCGATGTCACCGTCGATAGCCTCGCTGAGCGTGACTGGCTGGACGAGTATCGCAGGACGGCTCGGCCGTTCGCGGTGGGGGCTCGCTGGTGGGTCGAGCCGGATCCCGGCTCGACCTCGTCACCTCCGGGAGGGCGGGTGGCGCTCGTGATCGAACCGTCCGCCGCGTTCGGTTCAGGCTCCCATGAGTCAACACAGCTGGTGCTTCTCCGGCTGGAGGGCCTCAACCTCGAAGGCCGGCTGGTACTCGACGTCGGGACCGGCTCGGGCATTCTGGCCGTCGCCTCTTGCCGGCTCGGGGCCGAGCGCGTGATCGGCATCGATCTCGATCCGCGGGCGGTGTTCGTTGCACGGCGGACGCTGTACGCGCAGGTGCCCCCCGTCTCCGTTCCACTCGTCGTCGGCAGCCTCGATACCATCGGCCGTGGTGCCTTTGACGTCGTGCTGTGCAACATGCTCTGGGAGGCGTTGCAGGCTCTCCTGCCGGATCTCGGACGGCTGCTGGCGCCGGACGGAGTCCTGGTCCTGTCCGGGTTCCTGGGAGCGGATGAGGAGAGTGTTCGTGCCTGCCTGACCCACGTCGGTCTCGTTGCCGGTGGTCGGCGCGAGCTCGGCGAGTGGCTGTCTGTTGAGGTGCGGCATGGGTGAGCGCTGGGCCCTGGTCGATTCCGGTCTGCTGACGGGCCAGGGAATGGTCAGGCTGGAGGGGGAGGAAGCGCGCCATCTGACGGCAGTCCTGCGCTGCCGTACAGGTGATGCCGTCGTGCTGACGGACGCGGCGGGGCTCATGGCTTTCGGGACGGTTATGGCGGCTCAGAGAGGTTCGGTGGACGTCGAGGTGACCGCCCTCGAACGGTGCCCCCGGCCGACCTGGGGGGTCAGCTTGGGGCTGGCGGTTCTTCATACCCAGGCGATGGACTGGGCTGTGCAGAAAGCGGTGGAAGTGGGTGTGGTGGAGCTGGTGCCTGTTGTGGCGGAGCGCTCCCAACTCTCGCGCGAGGTGGCCGGCGCCAGGCTTGGGCACTGGAGGAAGGTGGCGCTCCAGGCTCTGAAGCAATGCCGACGGGCGTGGGCGATGCGGGTCGGGGAACCGGTTTCGCTCCCCGGGCTCGTGTCACGAGCCCCGCAGGGCGAAGGTCTGGTGGCGGATCCGAGCGGCGCTCCCGTTGCCCTGCTCAAGGTGCCGGCGAGTCCGCTGCTTTTCATCGGGCCTGAAGGAGGTCTGAGCCCGGACGAGAAGCGTTCGTTGGCGGACGCAGGGTGGAGGGGAGTCTCCCTGGGGCCGCATGTCCTCCGCGCCGAGACCGCGGTTGTGGTCGGCGCGGCCGTGCTGAAAGCCTGCCGGGACCGGCATGGCTGAGAGTTGCCGACAGCAGCGTGGCTTCCCGAATCAGGACGCCGGAGGCAGGTGACGTGGAGCAGACACCATCCCCGTTCCTGGTGGACTCGCATGCCCACATTACGATGTTTCCGCACGCTGAGCTGCCGGCAGTACTCGAGCGAGCAGCCGCCGCAGGGGTGTTGGGCGTGGTCGTGCCGGCGACGGGCGCTTCCGACCTCGACGCCACGATCTCGTTGGGCACTGAGTTCCCGGGCCGAATCGTCGTCGCTGCCGGCGTACACCCACATGAGGCGAGCTCACTGGATGCGGCGCTGAAACGCCGCCTCCAGCACTGCCTGGCGGAAGGCGTGGTCCTAGCCGTGGGCGAGGTAGGTCTCGACTACCATTACATGAGCTCGCCGCGGGAAGATCAGCTGAAGACACTCGACTGGCAGCTGGATCTGGCTGCCTCGGCCGGACTGCCGGTTATTCTGCACAACCGTGAGTCGTGGGCCGATCTGGAGCGGGTCCTGCTGGCACGAAACGGGACGTTGAGGGGTGTCTGTCACTCGTTTGCCGAGGGTGTTGAAGCGGCGGCAACAGTCGTAGAGCTCGGGCTCAAGGTCGGGATCTCGGGGATGGTGACGTTCAAGAGGGCGGAGAATATCCGCACCATGGTGCGCAGCTTACGGCCCGAGAACCTCCTCGTTGAGACCGACAGTCCGTATCTCGCTCCGACTCCGTACCGCGGCAAGTGCAATGAGCCGGCCTACGTCGTCGAGACGGGGCGCCGAGTGGCGTATGAGCTCGGTTGCACCTTCGACGAGATCGCGCGGGCTACAGTCGCCAACGTGCGGTCCCTTTTTGCCGTAGGAGACGCCTGGCCGGCAGCCAGCTGCGGTTAGCGGGCACCCCGGCCACGTAAGGCGAAGTGCGGGAGGTGCCCTTCGTGGCGGCGTTTGCGAAGGACGGGTGCGGAGGTGTGCCTGGCGGCACAGCAGGTGCGCGGCGGCGACAAGACGTGGCCCGCGCCCGCTCACTGCGCGCTGCAACCGCGTGGCGGAGAGAAAAGCAGGCTAACGCTGAGGCCGTCGACCGCGCTTGCGCTGGACCGACTTGACCGAAATGAGCATCATGCCATCACGGTCGTCATAGGCGACGTCGAAGCGCTGTGGACGCGGCAGAGAGATGGCGCAACTGTCGAAGAAGTAGGGTGATTTCAGACTCACCGACCGCCTCCGTCGGGACAGCGGCAACGCCCCATCTTCGTTTCCGTTGTTTGTCGGTTTGACTCCAACGAGCTTGCGGCCCTTGTCAAAGAAAAGCACCGCATGAGAGCTCTTGTCGAGTCTGAATGCCTCCACTGCGGCCGCGTCGAAGGAGACCAGACCGCTCGGCCGGATTGTGGCCTTCGGGCGAGCGGCGACGATCTTCGGTGGGATGAATCGCTCAAATGCCATGTTTCACCTCCGTCTGGTAACATTGAATTTTATTTGAAGAACCATCTCAAGTCAACTCCAGATGATGCCTGAGTTGTTCGGCGAGTTTCTCGAGATCTGTGCACGAGAGTGCACATCCCGTTCACTAGACTTTGTTCGATTCCACGCGGCCTGCGAGCTCCAACTTTGACCTCTGGAATCAGCCACGTGTTAGACTGCACCCTGGAATGGCAGAGACCGTGCGCGAGAGTCAGTGGATCGAGCTCGACGAGGCCGCGCTGCGCCGGAACCTCGGTGTCTTCAGGCGGGTGCTCGGGGCCGGCGTGCAAGTTGCGGCGGTGGTCAAGGCGAACGCCTACGGCCACGGCCTAGCCGAGATTGCCCCGGTGGCGGCGACATGCGCTGACTGGTTGGCCGTGCACTCGGCCGGAGAGGCCCGCGACCTTCGTCAACTGGGCTTGGATCTGCCCGTTCTCGTGATGGGGTTTGTGCCGCCGGCCGACCTTGAAGGGCTGGACCCTGAAACTCATATTCTGGCATCCACCCAGGAGACGCTCGGCTGGATCGGCGAGCTCCGGCGGCGATCCGGTCTCGCACTGCCGGTCCACCTCAAGATTGAGACGGGGACCAACCGGCAGGGACTGCGGCTGGAGGACCTTGCCGCCGCCTGTCATGTCGCGGCCCGTCAGGGCGTGAAGATCGTCGGCGCGGCCACTCACTTTGCGAACATCGAGGATACGCTCGAGCACGGCTATGCCCGGCGGCAGCTCGAGGAGTTCCGGAGGGCGATCGATCTCCTCTCGAGCGAGCTCGGGGAACCTCCGCCCCACGTCCATGCGGCGTGCTCGGCGGCGGCGCTCCTATTCCGTGAGGCCGACTTCTCGATGGTGCGCGTCGGCATCTCGGCTTACGGCCACTGGCCGTCCCGGGAGACTCGGCTGTCCTGGATACTCGAACACGGACCAAACGGCGTCGGCCTGACGCCGGTACTGTCGTGGAAGGCAAGGGTCGGACAGCTCAAGCGTGTCCCGAGGGGCGAGACGGTCGGTTACGGACGCACCTGGCAGGCCCTTCGCCCGACGGTGCTTGCAGTTCTTCCGGTTGGGTATGCCGATGGCTACCCGCGTGTCCTGGGGAACCGGGCCCGGGTTCTGGTCAGAGGTGTGCCGGCGCCGGTGGTAGGACGTGTGTGCATGAACATCACGTTGGTTGACGTGACCGATGTGCCCGGTGTTGCCGTTGGGGACGAGGTGGTGCTGTTGGGTTCGAGTGGAGAAGCGTCGGTGTCCGCTGAGGAGCTGGCGGAGCTGGCGGGGACAATCAACTACGAAGTCCTCTCCCGCTTGTCTCCGCAGATTCCGAGGCGCCTCATCCACGATCGCTCATGAGAGCCGCGGGCTACCCTTCTGCGACGGTCGTCATCCCCACCTGTAACCGGCGCCACGAGCTTGCCCTCGTTCTCGAGGGGCTGCGCGAGCAGCACGTGCCGGTGGGTGCTCGCGTCGAGGTTGTGGTGGTCGACGACGGCTCGAGTGACGGGACATGGCCCTGGCTTCAGCGCCTCGCGGCAACCGGGGAGATCCGAGTCCTGCGCCAGGCCAACGCCGGCCCGGCCCGTGCCCGGAACAGGGGTGTCGAGGCTGCCCGCGGCGACATCGTCGTGTTTCTTGGCGATGACACGGTGCCTCAGCGCGGCTGGTTGCTCCACCATCTGGAGGAACACAGGCTGCACGGTTGGGACGGAGCGATGGCGGTGCTCGGCTACACCTCCTTTCCGCCCGGTCTCGACTCGCCGTTTCTACGCTGGATCAATGAGTACGGGGCTCAGTTCGGGTACCTCCTGATCGACGACAGCGAGCGAGTACCCTTCAACTTCTTCTACACCTCCAATGTCTCCGTGCCGAGTCGTGTTCTCGTAGAGCTCGGGGGGTTCCGGGAGGACTTCCCGGCGGCGGCGTGGGAGGACATCGAGCTCGCGTACCGTGCGACCCGTCAGGGACTCCGGGTCGCTTACCGTCCGCGAGCTCGAGTCCTTCACCTCCACCGTATCCGCCCGCAGACGTTTCGTCTCCGGCAGAAGACTTCAGGGCGGTCGGCGGCGATCTTCGCAGAGCTACATCCGGAGCTGGCCGAGTTCCTCGGTGTGAACCTTCTGCCGAGCGGCTTACGCTCGCGGCTCGTGCCGCGCGTGCTGCTGGCGCTCGGGACGGCGGTCGCGGATCGTTTGCCGGGGATCGTCCCTGGGGGATGGTTCCGGCGGGATCTCGATGCCGCATACCTACAAGGACTGGCAGAGGGCCTGCGATTGGCCCGGACTCGTCATGAGGGATCGTAGCGAGACCCGCGAGGAACGAGGGGCACGGCTATGGATGGCGTGTCGCCGGCAGCAGCAGATCAGGATTGAATGGTCCAGGCTCGAGGCCGGGCGAGGTGTGTCAGGTAAAGGAGGAGCTGGCGTCCGAAGGGGTAGACAAATACCGACACAGGGTCTATAATGACTGCGAACGATAGCCAGGGAGGGATCCGGGAAGGCTTGCCACCTTGTGCCTGCCTATAAAGGCTTACCATAACTAGCCAACCCTAAGACCAACCTTTAAGATCCTTCCTATCGAGCTTAACCGCCCCTTCCGACTTCGTTCTCAACGCCCGGCCACACGGCCGGGCGTCATCTATTCCGGATGAGCGATCTTGGTTAGCCCGCATGACTCACTCGCAATCTACTGCGACCGGCAATACGCCAGCCATCGCCGTGCTCTTCGCGTCTCGGTGTCCTCAACATACCCTCAAGTGGACCACGCCCCACCCGACACATACCCCGCGGCCCCCTCCCTCCACTTGCACCGCCCACCCCCGCGGGTTTGCCTGCGGCACCTCGACGCTCAGAACCCAGCACTGACAGGCGTCTCGCCGGTCTCGCTACGATCACTCATGAATAATGCGGGTTAGCTCGGCGAGCTGGAGCCCAGGTCGACGAGGGTCCCGGGATCGACACCTATCGAGTGCAGGGCCTGGGTCCACCGGTCGGGGAACGGAACCTGGAAGATCAACGACCTGTCGACGGGTGCCACGAGCCACGAGTTCTCCTCAATCTCCTTCTCGAGCTGGCCAGGAGCCCAACCTGAGTAACCGAGAATGAGGTGGTAAGGACCCTCGATCTGCCTCTGGCTGAGCCTGGTCAGCGTTTCGGTATCACCGGAGACAGCGACAGTACCGTCAATCACGAGCAGGCTCTCATCATATTCGGTGGTGGACGGGCAGAAGACCACGAAGCCGTGGGATGGCTCGACTGGGCCCCCACTGAGGACCTCAGGGTACGAGCCCGAGCCGGGGTCGGCCTCCTGGCCGAGCTCCTGCAGGACGTCCGCCATGTCGAGGTCAGTGGGGCGGTTGATGATGAGGCCGAATGCTCCCTCTTCGCGAGAATGAACACCGAGGAGCACGACGCTGTGCCAGAAGTTGGGGTCGGCCAACGTCGGCATGGCAATCAGCAGCTGCCCGGCAAGAGACGTGGTCTGGACCTCCATGCTCGTATCGTAACGCTGACACTCGGCCCTGACAATGACAGCTATACGAGAGCCCCGGCAGTTGTCACTCGAGATCGGCGAAGTACCCGGTGAGGTCGGCTCGCGCCTCGCCGGTCTCGAGAGCCGTTCTCGCGACCGCCCGCGCCACGGCGCGGTGGACCTCCCGGTCGAGGGGGCTTGGCACGATCTGGTGGTCGGGCGTCGAGTCGGCAATGGCTCTTGCCGCAGCGAGGTACATTTCGGTCGTCAACCGGCGGACGTTGGCGTCGACGGCACCGCGCAGGATGCCCGGAAAACCCAGTACGTTGTTGACGACCTTGCCGTCAGCCGCGAACGCTGCTCCGGCCTCGAGAGCTTGCTCGGGCTCGATCTCAGGAACCGGGTTCGAGAGCGCGAGGATGATCTGGCCACGGCGCACCCATTCCGGCCGGATCAGGCCGGCGGCGCCGGTGGTTGCGATCACAACATCGGACTTCGCCATGATCTCCTCGAGAGTGGATGCCGTTCCCCCATAGAGCTGGAGGCGCTCCACGGCAGCCTGGTCGAGGTCGGTGCCGAGCACGGGGCGGCTGCTCTGGTGCATGAGCATGCGGGAGATGGCGAGACCGGCGGCACCCAGGCCTACCTGCCCGATCTGTACCCGGTCGAGGGACTGGTCCACCGCTTTGAGAGCGTTGAGCAGGGCGGCGGTCACCACCACGCCCGTGCCGTGCTGGTCATCGTGCATGACCGGCCGATCGAGACGCTCAATGAGCTGCTCTTCGATCGTGAAGCAGCGCGGGCCGGAGATGTCCTCGAGCTGGATCGCGGCAAAGGTCGGCGCTATTGCCTGCACAACGCGGACGATCTCGGATGGGTCGGTCGTGTCGAGCAAGATCGGGATTCCGGAGAGGCCGACCAGAGACTCCAGCAGGGCCGCCTTCCCTTCCATCACCGGCATGCTGGCAACAGCCCCGATGTTCCCCAAACCGAGCACGGCGGTACCGTCGGTGACGATGGCGACGAGATGGCCGATCGCGGTGTAACGACGGGCGACCTCCGGTTGCCGCTGGATCAAGCGGCACACCTCGGCGACACCCGGCGTGTAGATGCGGCGAAGGTCGCGCAGGGTGTCGATCGGGTAGCGGCTGCGAACGGCAATTTTCCCCCCCTGGTGCAGCTCGAGGACGTCATCCCGAACCTCGATCAGCTCGCTGCCAGGCGTGCCGCCGGCGACCTCGACCACGCGCTCGAGCTGCTCGTGGGTGTCAACGTAGACGACGATGTCCCGGACCACGTGCTCGTGGTCCATTCTCACCAGGGAGATCTCGCCGACAAACGTGCCCAGCTCGCCGAGGGCGACCAGCAGGCAGCCGAGATTGCCCGGCGTCTGCACGTTGCGGACACGGATCGTCCGCATAATGTTGTGCTCTGTCCACATGGGGGCGCTCCTTTCCCGGCCTTCCACATTCTACCTTCGCGGGCGGCGGCGCTATCATACGAACATGAGCGGCAACAGCGGCGAGCCGGATGTGGTCGTAAGATCTCCACGGCACCCTCTTGCCAAGGAGATCGAGGACAAGCTTCGGGCCGAGCTCAAGGCGTGTCCGGACGTAGCGTTCGCACACCTCGCCGAGGTCAAGGTCGAGGGTCATGCTGAAGCGGATCTGACGTTGTTCGTGTGGCTGCTACCGCAGGCGCTGCGGACTCTCAGGGGCGCCCTCAACCTCGTTTGTGACACGGTTGCCCGCGTTCTGCCGGACGGCCGTCACCTGGACGTGGTCATTCTGAACTCCGCGCCCGAGCTTCTGGAGCAGGTCGAGGCCGCCGACTGCCTGCTGGTCGACTGCAACGCGGAGGAGCGGCGCCGGGCGCGAGCTGCCGCAGCCACTCCGACCGCCGACCCGGTCCCGCAACGTGGCCCGTGGTGGTGGCCCTTCGGGCGGTAGCGACCCTCTTTGAGGGAGGGCCTTCCAAGTGAGTCGAGTTTCGGCTGAGCCTATGCGGGACTCTAGCCGTACCGCTTCTTTTGCCGCTTGCTCCAGCCGTCCGAGCGGAGATAGAGGGGCTCGAGGTTGTTCAGGCAGTAGCGCGCAATGACGTCGGAGGCATCGAAACGGTAGACGTTGAGGGCGAGGTCCTCAGGGAGCAACAATTGCACCTCATCGACGAGCCTCAAGAACTCCTCGCCTCGTCGTGACAGCCAGCGCTCCCGTGTCGCGATCGCCATCGCCGGATGCTCCTCTTCTCCCTCAGCTTCGATCGCGAACAGGTAGACCGCTTCGATTTCCTCCTCCCGATGGGCGAAGTCACGAAGTCGTTCGAGGAAGTCCTGCCGAAGGTGTATCTCATCGATGTGCTTGAGCTTCACCCGTGTTCCCGAGTGGATCTTGATCTCTTCCACGTTGGCCTCCCCGGCCCGGCGATGACCCATCCTATCGTGGTCGGTTGGCGAAGTCGAGGAACCCGGGCGGTGCCGGGGCAGCAGACGCATGCGCGGGTCGTCTTGCCACCGGGGTGCTACCATGCCGCGTGGCGGGATGGGAGTTGACTGAGAGCGTTATTGTTATCGCCGCCCATGCCTTCGAGGCGCGCGGTGCCGCAGCGGTCGGACGCGGGATGAGCAAGGAGCCCTGGGGGCGCTGGACGTTGTACCGGGGCGAGATGTGGGACCTGCCGTTGGCCGTGATCCGTTGCGGACCGGGGAAGGTGACGGCGGCCGCCGCAGCCCAGGCTGCCGTCCAGTACCTCGACCCGATGATGCTACTGAGCTTTGGCGTCGCCGGCTGTCCAGATCCCAAGGTCGCTCTCGGTTCGCTGGTGGTCGCTTCCTCCGTGGTGGATGTGGCCCTGACCCAGCTCGGCGACCTACCGGTGACGATCCCGACGCGCTTTGAACCCGATGCTCTTCTCACGCGCTGTCTTCTGATGGTGCCGGGAACCCGCTCGCTGCCGCTGCTGTGTTGGGAAGGTCAGGTAGCGTCGCCGGTGCGACGGCCGCCTGGTCTGGAGCCGGGCCGACTGGCGGCTGTGGACTGGGAAAGCGCGGCGGTTGCCCAGGTTGCACAGATGTGGGACCTGCCGTGGGCGGCCGTCAAGATCATCTCGGACCACGGCGAGGATGAGCGGCTGCGACTGCTTGCCCTCGCTGCGCGTCGGCCTCTACAATGGGCCGGAGAGGTCGTCCGCCGAGCTTGTGGAAGATACGTCGCCGAGAGGGTCTCGACTCAAGAGGTCGAGCTCCCGAAGGAGCAGAAGCATGAGGATTGAGCGGCGGGAGGACGGGTCGGTCACCGTTCTCACGATCGAAGGTGTTATCAAGCTCGGCGAGTCCGCAACCACGTTCTCTCGCTACCTGGAGGGTCTCCTCGAGGAAGGCATCCAGTCGGTTGTGATCGATCTGGCCGGAATCGATTATGTCGACTCTACCGGCCTCGGTGAGCTGGTCGGCTACCTGCAGAAGTACACCGAACGCGGGCGGCGGCTCGGGCTGCTCAACCCGCAGAGCAGGATACTCAACCTCCTCAAGCTCACGCAGCTGGATGAGACCTTCCCGATCTTTGACAGCCTTGAGCAGGCTGTCGAGGAGATGGGCGGGTCCTGAGCCGGTTCCCGCGGCTCCGAGTGGGGTCATGGGCTTGACCGGCCGTCACCCGCCTCCCTGGCGGTCGGCAGTGAAGCCGGTGTGCCTCGGAGATATTTCATTTGACGTGCGTGGATGGGAGGGAGCCCGGGAACGAGCGCTCGGTTGCCGAGAGGTTGGCGAGGTGGGATGGAGGGTGGTGCGAAAGGGGGGACTCGAACCCCCACGTCCTTGCGGACACAAGATCCTGAATCTTGCGCGTCTACCAATTCCGCCACTTTCGCACGCGCGCAGGAATACTAGCATCGACGGGAGTCGTGTCAACCCTGGAAAGCCTGGCGGAGACGGCCATGAGCGGCCGTCTACCGTACGCTGACCCGGGGTCGAGAGGAAGAGGTCGGAGCTGTGCACAACGAAGCCACGGATCATGGACGTCAGCCAGGCGCAGGAGAGGTTCTCCAGGCTGTCAAGGAACGCCGTTCACGCGGGATGACCCTGAGTCAACTGGTCGCTCACTTCGCGCGCGGCGGTGAGGGCGAGAGAAGCTCACTGCGGCGCGCTCTCCGCCACGTCTTGCGGGACCTCGAGAGATCGGGGAAGGTCGTGCTCGGACGTGGCAAGCGGTACGTGACTCCGGAAGAGGCGAACCTCGTGGTCGGGCGGCTGGCGCTCGACGGTCGCGGCGGCGCCACTCTCAGACCAGAGGCCGGTGCGGTGGAACCGGTACTGATCTCGCGCGCCGGCCTGCGCGGTGCCATCGACGGCGACCTCGTCGTGGTGAAGCGGGAGCGGCCTCGCCAGCGCGCCCGCCAGCTCGGGCTGTGGGAAGGCGTTGTCATCCGGGTCGTGGAGCGTGGACGCCGCTCGGTGGTCGGACGCTGGGTGTCGGGAGAAGGGAGGCCTCACGTCCGAGCCCTCAGTCGCGGCGTCGCGTTCCCGATCTTCGTGACCGGGAACCGTGCCGAGCGGCAGCCGCGCGATGGGGAGTTGGTCGTCGTGTCTCTGGACTCGGTGACCGAGAGTACGGGGCGCGCCCGAGGCGCGCTCCTCGAGCTGCTCGGCGTGCCGGGCGAGCCCGGAGTCGAGGAGCGGGCGGCGATCCGGCTGCACGAGATCCCGGACGAGTTTGCCCGGGAAGCCCTAGCCGAGGCCGAGCATCTACAGCTCGATCTCCCCGCGGGTGCCCAAGCAGCCAGGTCCGATCTCCGCGATCGTCCGGCGATCACGATAGACGGCGAAACTGCCCGCGACTTCGACGACGCCGTCAGCGCCTTCAAGGAGGGGAACGGGATCGTCGTCGAAGTGCACATTGCTGACGTCAGCCACTACGTTGTCGAGGGGAGTGCCCTGGACGCCGCGGCCCGCAGCCGCGGCACGAGCGTCTACTTCCCCGGCCGCTGCGTCCCCATGCTGCCGGAACGGTTGTCGAACGACCTTTGCTCGCTGCGCGAAGGGGTGGACCGCCTGACCTTCACGGTCCGCTTCCGGGTCGAGGCCGACGGCACAGTAGGCAACTGGGGCGCGACGAGCTCGGTGATCCAGTCGCGGCGCCGGTGCACGTACGCTGAGGTTGCCGAGTGGCTGGAGCTGACGCCGGCGAAGTGGCCGCGGCAGACTGGCACGTTTGCCGAGTCGCTGCGGCTGCTCGCCGAGGCGGCCGATCGGCTCGGCCGGCGACGGCAGGCACGCGGAAGCCTCGACTTCGACCTTGCAGAGGCCGAGGTGAGGCTCGACGCAGCGGGCCACGTCGTGGGGATCCATGAGGCGGAGAGAACTCGGGCTCACCGCCTGATCGAAGAGCTGATGGTGGCGGCCAACGAGTGCGTGGCACGAACGCTCATGGCGGCGGATCAGCCCGCCCTGTACCGCGTCCACGTGGACCCGCCCCACGACAAGCTCGAGGAGCTTGAATCGGTTCTCGCCGGTCTCGGCTTGCGTCTCGAAGGGGAAGAGGGACGGGTGCAGGCGGCTCACTTGCAGTCCGTCTTGAAGGAAGTCGAGGGAACGCCGCACGAGCGGCTCGTCTCCTACCTGGTTTTGAGGACTCTGGCGAGGGCGGAATACAGCCCGCAGCCCCTTGGACATTACGCCCTGGCCACGGGCAGCTACCTCCACTTCACCAGCCCCATCAGGAGGTACCCCGATCTCGTGGTCCACCGGGTGCTTCGACGCTTGCAGCGAGAGGGTAGGGCGCTCGACAACGGTGAACGGCGGGAAGTCGAGGAGGATCTCCAGCGACTGGCGGTGTCGTGCTCGGCCGCCGAGCGCCGGGCCGAAGATGCCGAGCGGATGGTTGTTCACTGGAAGAAGGTCCTGTTTCTGCGCGACCGGGTCGGCGAGGAGTTTGCGGCGCACGTCACCGGTGTCACCGACTTCGGACTCTTCGTTCAGGTCGACGAGGTCCAGGTCGACGGGCTGGTTCACATCTCGGAGCTCGTCGACGACTTCTACGCCTTCGATTCCGGGCGGCACGCGCTCGTCGGCGAACGGTCGGGGAGGACCTGGAGGCTGGGAGATTCCGTCAAGGTGCGCCTGCAGCGTGTCAACCTGGACGCGATGCAGCTCGACTTCATCCCGGTCGGCCTGAAGCCGGATGCGTACGCCGCCCGCCGCGGGGCGCGCCGCCGTCGCCGCTAGGCGGAGACGAGCCCCGCTGACAGAACACGATCGTCATCGCGTCTCCGGCGGCTCGTCGTTTGCCCCGCCCACGGTACGCTGGAAGATGTCCTCCACACTGTCCAGGCGGGTCGCGGTGACGGCGAAGTTGAACGCGAACAGACGTGGCCACCACCGCGACAGGAGGGAGTGAACTCGCTCCGACCAGCGCATGAGGAAGCCGGAACCGATCATGTCGGTGAACGGAGGCGGGAAGCCGCGCACCTTCTCGATCCGGAACCCGCTGTGCCGCAGCAAGCGCAGGAAGCTAGTGATCGTGAAGAGCCGTTTGTGGGTCATGTCAAGAACGCCGCGCTTGCCGTAGTTGAACTGGCCCGCGAGCAGGCCGAGCCGGACAGGGAGGTAGGCGACGTTCGCCGTGCTGGCGATCAAGGTGCTGTGCGGCCTGAGACACCGGAACGCCTCGGCGAGGAACTGCTCCGGGCTCGCCAGATGCTCGATGACGTCGAGGGCGATCGCGAGGTCGAAAGGCGCCTCCGGAAGGGCCTGGGCGAACGGCTGTTCGAGGTCGAGGCCGCAGGACCTCGATGCCCCGGCGAGATCGGGAGGAGTGCGATCAACTGCAACGTGACGCCGCACCTTCTCGGCTACGTGCCGGCTCAGCTCCCCCCGGTTGGCACCGAGCTCAACAGTGATCAGGCTCCCGGCCTCTGGGAGCGCTTGCAGAACGTACTGGTGTAACGAGTACGGTGAGCGCTTGAAGGTGTAGGTTTCGCCCGAGAAGAGCGCGATGTCGAAGTTCGGCTGGTAGAAGATCCCGAGGCGTGTCAGCCGGGCTGCCAGTAGCGACTTGAGGAAGGCCCAGCCGTACTTGAGGCCGGGAACGTGGCAGACCTCATCACCGTAGTAGGTCGGGATGGCGATCTCGGCCATGCTCCACCCGGCGAGCTGTCCCTGGGCGATGATCTCGGCGTCGAAGTGAAACCCGTCGCTGTTCGCGGTGAACGGGACCGATTGCAAGGCCGCCACGTCGTAGGCGCGGTACCCGGTGTGAAACTCGCTGAGTCGAGTACCCAGCAGCCGGTTGCCGAGGACGGTGAGAACCTGGTTGCCGGCCCACTTGTGGAGCGGCATGCCACCTCGGAGGGCGTCACGGGGCCGCATCATCCGCGAGGCGAGAACTACGTCGGGGCCTCGGGCTCGCGCAGCGAGCAGCCGTGGCAGGTACTCCGGCGCGTACTGGCCGTCGCCGTGGAGCAGGATGACGGTGTCGAAACGGCGCTCGATGCAGTACAGGAACCCGAGCTTCTGATTGCCGCCGTAGCCGCGGTTGAACGGTGTTCGGAAGACGCGGATGGCAGCAGCCGGGTGGTCGGCGGCCGCCTGCATCGCCACACGGTAGGTGCCGTCGCGAGAGCTGTCGTCGATGATGACGATCTCGGTGAACCGCCGCGCCAGGTCGTGGGGAATGCGCCGGACCACGTCGGACAGGTGACGCTCGGCGTTGTAGGCGACAATGAAGAGCGCCACCGGATGCTGGTCACAGAAGACGGCCGCCGCTCGCCTCTCTTCAGGCGAGATCTCGGAGTCGGCGAGCCTGCCGATGCGGAGCAGACGGTCCCGCTCCGCCATCACGCCGACCTGTTCCGCCGCGGCCGCGCACAACACGCAACCGGATAGGGGTTCTCCCGGCAGATCACCTGGTCTTCCTCGAGCACACCGCGCCGATGGTATCATCGGCCGCGGAAGTGCACCCTGTCTCCCATCGTCGTCGGGCGCTGTCCGTTGTCATCATGCTCGGCGCGCTCCAGCTGATCGGTCTCAGCTCCCTGTGGCCACGGTTCTGGTCCCCCAACGAGTACTCGCGGGTTTTTGCGGCGCGCGCGTTCGTGGAACGTCGGACCTTCGCCATCAATGCGGAGCTTTCACGGTTCGGCCTTATCGATGACGTGGCGCGCGTTGGCTCGTCGTACTACTCCAATAAACCTCCCGGGCTGATCTGGGCCTGTGTCCCGATCGTCGCCGCCGTGCACGCAGTGAGCTCCGGGGCGTCTCCTGCTGTAGACCTGTACTGCTGTAGGGTTGTCCTTGTCACCTCTTCGGCAGTGGCAGCGGCATGGCTGCTGGCGATGTGGCTCGAGCGGCGGGGTGAAGGACTGCTGGCGCCCGCCGAGGCGGCGTTCCTGCTGCTCTTCGCCACACCCTTCGCCGTTTACTCTGGGCTCCTGTTCTCCCATGCCTGGACCGGCTTCCTGGTCCTGGCTGCAGCCTTGCTCCTGCTGGAGCAGGGCCGCGGTGGCCGGGGCTGGGGAGGTGTAGCGTTGGGCGGGCTGTGCGCCGGCCTGGCCCTCGTCTCCGAGTATCCGTCAGCGGTCGTGCTCGGACCGGTCATCGTCGCAACCGCATGGACCAGCTGGAGGCGATGGCTGGCAGTCGCCGTGGGGGCTCTTCCTCCGCTGGTCGCTCTGGGGTTCTACAACGCGGCCTGCTTCGGCTCTGCCTGGACCCTGGGCAACCGGTTCGACGCTCTGCCCCGCTACCAGGAGCTGGGGCGGCAGACCCTGTTCGGCTTCGGCGCGCCGTCGTTAACGGGGCTTGCCGGCCTGCTGGTCTCCCCTCTGGAGGGTCTGCTCTTCTTCGCGCCGTTGCTGGTACCCGCACTGGCTGCGCCGCTCGTGCTGTGGCGGAGGGGGGAGAGGGAGACCGCAGCCGGTGTCGCGGGCGCGGTGTGGCTGCTGCCGGTGGTGATGTCGGCCTACGCCGAGTGGTCGGGGGGAGCGACCTTCGGGGCGCGATACCTGGTCTTGGCGGTGCCGCTCTGGGCCTTTGGCCTCGGCTGCCTGCGTTCGGGGCGCGGCGTCGGCGTCTGGGTACTGGCGGCATCGGTTCCCTCCGCGCTCGTCAACCTACTGGGACGGATCACTCCTCCGTTCGCCATCGACGATGTCGCCACGGCCTCGACCCTCCGCGGCTGGTCGCTGCCGGCGCTGGCCCACGGTCTCTGGAACCGGCCATTCGGGATCACCGACAGGACCGCGGTGGCCTCGTGCCTGGTCGCGGTTGCGTGCGTGTGGGTCGTAGCGTGGGTTGTGGCGTTCAGGGGCCGCTGGATGCGAAGCACGTCGCGCAGCCGGGTGGTTGCCGTCGGCCTTGCCGTGGCGATCCTCGCCGTGGAGCTGGGCGCCGGCAGTGTGACGGCTCGCCAGCTGAAGTGGCGACAGTGGGTGGCGCCGTCCCTCACGTTTCTCAAGTAAGAGAGCGCATGTTGTGGCATTGCCGCAATGCGGCTTGACAGCTCGGGAGAGGCGTCACATATTGAGAAAACAAAACGATCGTTCGGTTTGTAAGTGGCGAGGGAAGGGGAACGGATGGGACGCCAACAAGCGAGAAGCGACGCGTCAACAGCAAAGGCTCTCGGTGCGGCGCTCAAGCTCTTTTCCCACCAGGGATACGGCGCCACCTCCATGCGCGAGATCGCCGCCGAGGCTGGCCTTTCCGTCGGCAACCTGTACCACCACTTCGGCAACAAGGAAGCGATCTTCCAGAGCCTCATCGATCACTACTGGAAAGCCCTCCTCGATCCCGGCCTCGAGCTCAACAGGGTGTTTGCGCGGGCTCGGTTCCCCGATGATCTCGAGGAGATGGCCGCCGCCATTGAGCTGGTCGTCGAGAAGCACCAGGAGGAGATCCTCCTCATCTACGTGGATGTGATCGAGTTTCGTGGCAGGCACATCCGGACCTTCTACGAGTCGATGGCGGATCGTTTCCAGGAAGCGTACTCGGCCTCCTTCGAGGAGGCCCGAGACAGCGGTCGCCTTGGCGAGGTGAACCCGCTCGTAGCGGTCATGGTCGCCACCCGTTGGTTGTTTTACTTCTTCACGGTGGAGAAGTGCTTTGGCGTGCCGATGCACTTCGGCATGCGTCCGAAGGAGGCGGTGGACGAGTTTGCTCGCATCCTCCGCTACGGCCTATTGCCGCGCTCGGGTGAAGCCGCGGCGTGCCCGGATGCACCAGAGGACATGATTCAGGAAAGAGGGAGGACGTGATGAGCGAGCGAGTAGGGAAGTGGGTGCTCTTGGTGGCGGCTCTCGGCATCGTGCTGGGGCTGCCGAATCCCCTGCTGGCGCAGACGCCGCAGCAGGACAAACCCGGTGAGACTCCGAAGAAGAACGAGGCGGCGGCCAAGAAAGAAGAAACGGCGACCAAGGAAAAGGGCAAGCCTTTCGCCGCCGAGATCATCGTCACTTCACGAAAGACCGAGGAGAACGTGCAGGAAGTGCCGATCGCGGTCTCCGTGGTGACGGGGTCCGACCTCCAGGACGTTGCCGCGACGGATATCTCCACGCTCGGGAAATACGTTCCCAACCTGTCCATCTATCAAGGCCGCAACCAGTCGACCACGCTGACGGCGTTCCTGCGCGGCATCGGCCAGTCGGACCCGCTGTGGGGCGTGGACCCCGGAGTGGCCCTCTACATCGACGACGTCTACATCGCGCGGCCGCAGGGCGCCCTGCTCGACGTCTACGACGTGGAACGGGTCGAGGTCCTGCGGGGACCGCAGGGGACTCTGTACGGGAAGAATGCCATCGGCGGCGCCATCAAGTACGTCACCAAGCCGCTCACGGACAAGCCCGGCGGCTACCTCACCCTGAACGCCGGCAGCTTCGGCACTCAGGAGGTCCGCGCCAGCTACGGCGGTGCTCTGATCCCCGGCAAGCTGCGCGCCAAGGTTTCATTTGCGAAGCTCAAGCGCGACGGGTACGGGACCAACCTCTATACGGGGAAAGACGTGTCCGACAAGGATACGACGGCCTACCGGCTCGGCTTCGAATGGCTGCCGTCTGACAATGTCACGCTGACGGTGAACCATGACTGGACCAAGGATGAAGCTCAACCGGTCGGCCTCACCCGCCTCGAGGCGAACCCCTTGTGCCCGATCTTCCTCGGGCGGCCCTGCCCCCCGCTGCCGCATCTGTTCGACACCGAGAGCGGACTCGCGCCGCTCAACGGCACGGAGTCCCGCGGGTCATCGGTGACACTCACCTGGGACATCAACTCCCAGTGGCGGTTCCGGTCGATCACCGCCCACCGGAAGTCCGACACCGTGAACAACATCGACTTCGACACCACGCCGGCGAAGATCATCGACACCGGGCCGGCGACCTACTTCGACCACCAGACGACCCAGGAGTTCCAGCTTGTCCACACGGGTAGCGGGCGCCTCAACGGGGTCGTTGGCCTGTACTACTTTGACGGCACCGCAGGCGGTACGGTCAAGGCGACCTTCGTCGGCAGCACCTTCACGACCACCGACGGTGACGTCAGGACCAAGTCCTACGCCCTCTACGCCGACGGGCACTACAAGCTGACCGACCGGCTGACCCTCAACCTCGGCATTCGGCCGACCCGGGAGACGAAGTACGGGCGGGCGTTCAACGTGCTCAACACCGACGGGACCTACGAGACCGTCGCGTTCGTCCTCGCCGACTTCAAGGACGACGTGACCTTCACCTCCTGGGCTCCCAAGGCCGGTCTCGAGTACCAGTTCACGCCTGACGTGATGGGCTACGCCACCGTCAGCCGCGGCTTCAAGAGCGGCGGCTACAACGTCCGCGCCCAGTCGACCGTCTTTCCAGCGTCCGCCCTGCCCTTCGGCGACGAGGTCATGACGATGGGCGAGGTCGGCGTCAAGTCGGTGCTGGCGGATCGGCGGCTGGTTCTCAACGGCGCGATGTTCTACGGCGACTACACCGATATCCAGGTCAGTACCTTCACCTCCTACGATTCCAACAACGACGGGGTGGACGACGCATTCTTCGGCAACTTCCTCAACGCCGGCGACGCCCACGTCAAGGGCTTCGAGCTCGAGTACAGCTACGACTCGCCGACCTGGTTCGGCCTATCAGGATACGTGGCCTACCTCGATGCCAAGCCGACCTCGTTCCTCGACGCGAACAACGACGGCTTCGTTGACACCCAGGTGATCACCAACGCGCCGAAGTGGACGGGCGCGATCCGGCTCAACGTGGACTTTCCCGCATGGGGCGGTCTGATCACCGGCAGCGTCGGCTATGCCTATCGTGACGACTCGGTGCTCACCAACGAGGGCGGGCCGGACCCGCGGGACCCGACCAAGCCGCTGCTGCCCCTCATGCAGCCCGCGTACGGCCTGCTGGATGCCTGGATCTCCTGGCTGTCGCCGAGCGCGCACTGGCGGATCGGTCTGGTCGGCAGGAATCTCACCGACAAGGCCTACCTCACCAACGGCTACAACCTGCCGGTTTTCGGTGTGGTGGTCGGATCGTACGGAGCGCCCCGCACTGTCCTGGCGACCGTGGAGTACAGGTTCTTCTGATGTCGACCTCCGGGGTGCTCCCTGCGGAGGAGTGCCCCGGACCACTCTCACCCCGCCTGTCCGTGAGGACGGGTCGTCGATCCCCCGCCGTATCGGGATCGGGTGAAGACACAAAGGAGAAGGCATGATCGAAACGGGGCTCAAGGACAAGGTTGTCATCGTGACCGGTGCTGCGGCCGGCATCGGGCGTGCCACAGCGGCTGCATTCGCGACAGAAGGTGCTCGAGTGGCGGCGTGGGACGTGAACGAGACGGGCGCCGACGATCTCGTCCGAGAGCTGGCGGCGGCCGGAGGGGAAGCGGCTTTCCAGAGTGTCAACGTGACCGATGCGGTTGCGGTCGAGGCGGCGGTTGCCGACACGGTCGGACGTTGGGGAGCGGTTGACGTGCTCGTCAACAACGCGGGGATCGTGCGCGACGGCCAGCTCGTGAAGTGGAAGAACGGCGATGTTGCGTCCACGATGAGCGACGAGGCGTTCGACGCGGTCATCGGCGTCAACCTCAAGGGCGTGTTCAACTGCACGCGGGCCGTGGCCCCGGCCATGATCCGTGCGCAGAGGGGAGTGATCCTGAGCGCGTCCTCGGTCGTCGGGCTTTACGGGAACTTCGGCCAGACCAACTACGTGGCAACAAAGGCAGGCGTCATCGGTATGAGTCGCACCTGGGCGCGCGAGCTCGGGCGCTATGGAATCCGGGTCAACGTCGTGGCGCCCGGATTCGTGGCCACCGAGATTCTGGCATCCATGCCGGAGAAGGTGATTGAAGCGATGGTGGCGCACACTCCGATCGGCCGTATGGGGGCGCCGAGCGACATCGCGCAGGCGTACCTGTGGCTTGCCTCGGATGCCGCACGGTTCGTTACCGGTGCGGTACTCTCCGTCGACGGCGGCCTGGTTGTCGGGACGTAGCGCGCGGGCATGTTTGAGGGCGGTGACACGGAAGACCCCAGCCCATGGCTCGGGATCCGAGACGTTGTCGCGTGGGGAGGTGAGATGGCACGAGTTGCAAGGGTAGTCTCGACGGGGCGCTTCGTCCCCGAGCGTGAGATCACCAACGACATGCTGCGGGAGCGGTTTGATGCCGTGGTGCCGGAGTTCGTCGACAAGATGGAGGCGAGCTCCTGCATCCGTACCCGCTACTGGGCGCCCGATGACTGGGCGACCTCTGACGTCGCTCTGCCCGCGGCACAGCAGGCGTTGAAGCGGGCGGGGCGCTCCCCCGAGGAGGTCGACCTGATCATCCTCGGTACCGACTCACCCGACTACATCACTCCCTCGACGTCGGTGGTCCTGCAGCACAAGCTGGGAGCCAGGAATGCCGGTACCTTCGATATCGGCTGCGCGTGTGCGTCGTTTCCAACGGGCCTCGCCATCGGCTCGGGAATGATCGCCACCAACCCCTCGATCAACATCGTCCTGGTCGTCGGCGTGTACCTCATGCACAAGCTCGCCGATCCCCGGGACCCGATGATCTTTTTCTACGGTGATGGCGCCGGAGCCGCAGTGCTGGAGCCTGGTACGAAGCCGGGATTCCTCGGCTCCGCGTTCCAGGCCGACGGCTCCTACCACCGTCACTGGGGGATCTACTCCGGCGGCACGGCCGAGCCGGCAACCGAGGAGTCGGTGCGAGAAGGGAGGTCTCGTGTGCGCATGCTGGAGCGCTACCCTCCCGAGGTCAACCACGAAGGGTGGCCGCGATTGGTGCGGAAGCTGGCGGTGGACGGTGGCTTTACCGTTTCTGACATCGACTTCGCCATCTTCACCCAGGTGCGCAAACCCTCGATCGAGCTGGTGATGGACGATCTCGGCCTCCCCCTCGAGCGGACCCACACCGTGATGGAGAAGTGGGGGTACACCGGATCGGCCTGCGTCGGGATGGCGCTCGACGACGCCGTCCAGGCGGGCAAGCTCGGCTCTGGCGATCTACTGGTGCTGATTGGCTCGGGGGTCGGCTACAACCAGGCTGGAGCGGCGTTCCGCTGGACCTAGGGAGTATCCATGAAGAAGATCATTCTGCGCTCGCTGGTTGGGGTTGCCGCCCTCATCGTCGTGCTCCTGACGGTAGGCGCCTGGCTGGTGTGGAAGCACCCGCTCGCGGTTGACGCCTGGATGAGCCGCCATGCCCTGGCGCGGCAGGGTTTGCAGGAGCTACGGGTGGGGTCGTCGGTGGGACGCCAGACCGTCTGGCAAGGTGGGGCAGGACCCGTTCTCGTGCTCGTGCACGGGGCGGGCGACCAGGCCGGCGCCTGGGCCCGTGTCGTCCGCCCTCTGCTGAAGCACTACCGGCTGATCATCCCGGACCTTCCGGGGCACGCGGGCAGCGAGCCTCGGACGGGCCCGCTGGGGGTTGACACGGTTCTTGCGGGCCTGTCCTCTGACATTGCGGCGACGGTGCCTGCCGGCGAGCGGGTCATCCTGATCGGCAACTCGCTCGGGGCCTGGGTGTCGATGCTGTATGCCGTCGACCACCCGGAGAGGGTAGAGCGTCTGGTTCTCGTCAACGGCGGAGCACTGCGAGGCAGCCACGACCCATCAATCCTGATGCCGAAAGACCGCGAGGCGGCCCGCCGGCTTATGAAGATGCTGACGGGGCCGGCGACTCCCCCGGTGCCGGACTTCGTCCTCGACGACGTCGTCCGCTGGTCGCAACGCGGACCCTTGGCGCGGTTGTCGGCGACCGCCAACGAGATGGAGGCGTATGTGCTCGATGGCAGGCTGTCGGAGGTCACGACCCCGGTGGACCTGCTATGGGGCGATGCCGATGACGTGATGACCCTGGACTATGCACGGCGGATGCGGGAGGGCCTGCCGGCCGCTCGGCTGACCCTCGTTCACGGCTGCGGCCATGTCCCGCAGCGGGAGTGTCCGCAGCGGTTCCTGAAGGGGTTGGACCAGGTGCTCGCGGAGGCACCCCCGCAGGAAAGCCAGTAACCGGAGAGGCGTTCTCATGCTCCACGGTGATCTTCTGGGCGAACGCGCACGTTTGACACCGCAGGCCACGGCGCTCGTGGAGGTGGCCACAGGACGGCGCTTCACATACCAAGATCTCGACCGTCGGGCCTGTCGCTGTGGGCGGATGCTGCGAGAGGTTCTGGGACTGGAGAAGGGGGACCGTCTTGGCTTGCTGTGTGGCAACCGGGTCGAGTTCCTCGACGTCTTTTTCGCCGCCGCCAAGACCGGCGTGATCCTCGTGCCGCTCAACACCCACCTGGCGGCTCGTGAGCTCGAGCTGATCGTGCGCGACTCCGGCATGGGTGTGCTGATCTACGACGCCGACCTCGCTGCGACGGTGGCCCAGCTGCGTGAGCGAAGCGTGTTTGAGCGCTGCATCGTGGTCGGTGGCGGTGCGGACACGGGCGACGCGGCGTACGAGAACCTCGTGCAGGGCCCGGGCGAGGCCTCCTTCGAGCGTACCCCGTGCACGCCGGAGGACCTCCTCTGCCTGTTGTACACGAGCGGCACCACCGGCAAACCAAAAGGAGTGATGATCCCTCGCCGGATGGTGAGCTGGAACGGGTACAACACCGTTGCCTGCTGGCAGCTGCGCGGCGACGACGTGAGCCCGATCTTCACGCCCCTGTACCATGCGGGCGGCCTGGGCGCCTTCCTGCTCCCGATCTTCACCGTCGGCGGGGCGGTCGTTCTGCATGCCGGCTTCGATCCTGACGAGGTCTGGCGCGTAATCGAGGAAGAGCGGTGCACGGTGGTCCTGGGAGTGCCGGCCATCTGGAAGCTGCTCGCGGATGCGTCCGCCTTCGCGACCACCGACCTGTCACACGTGAGGTGGTTCATCTCCGGCGGGGCGCCGCTGCCGCCACCGCTGGTCGAGCGCTACCGCGAGCGAGGCGTTGTCCTCCGCCAGGGGTATGGGCTGACCGAGGTCGGCGTCAACTGCTTCGCCATGACCGATGCGGATGCCTGGGAGCATCGCGGCTCGGTCGGCAAGCCGCTGATGTTCACCGAGGCGCGGGTGGTGGGCGAGGATGGCACCGAGATCGCGGCTGGCGAGGTCGGCGAGCTTTGCTTCCGGGGCCCGCACGTGTCCTCTGGCTACTGGAGCAACTCGGAGGCCACGGCAGAAGCGTATGACGGCGACGGTTGGTTTCACACCGGAGACCTGGCCCAGTGCGATGCGGAGGGCTTCTTCTACATCGTCGGCCGTCGAAAGCAGATGTTCATCTCTGGCGGCGTCAACATCTACCCGGTCGAGATCGAGTCGGTGCTGGCCGAGCATCCGGCGGTTGCCGATGCCGCTGTCGTCGGCGTCCCGCACCCAACGTGGGGCGAGGTCGGCGCTGCATTCGTGGTGCTCGGCGCCGGAGCGACCGCGGACAGCGACCGGCTGCGCGCTTTCCTCGCCGAGCGGATTGCCCGCTACAAGATTCCCAAGCACTTCAGGATTGTCGACGAGCTTCCCAGAACCCCGTACGGCAAGGTACTGAGGAGAAGGTTGATCGAGAGCTTCAACCCCGAAGGAGAAGACGGATGAGCAAGCCCATCTATATAGCAGCGTACCACCAGTCCGCGTTCGGCAAGCTGTACGACATGTCCGTTCCGCAGATCGTCGCCAGCGCCGTGACCGGCGTCTGCCACGAGATCGGCGTGGCGCCCTCGGTGATCGACGTCGGCTCGATCGGTGCCGTCTGCAACATGTCCCTCAACCGGCAAGGCCTGCTCGCCGGCCTGATGGCCATGGTCCCCGGGCTCGAGGGCAAGCCCATCGAGGCCGTCGAGAACGCGTGCGCGTCCGGTGGCCAGGCGGTGCTGTCCGTGATCCACAAGCTTCTGCTCGGGATCGGCGAGGTCGGGATCGCGGTGGGGTACGAGAAGATGCGCGATGCCGAGGGCAAGATGGACGGCAAGCTGATCGGCGAGGCGCTCGGCTACTTCTCCCACCCCGACGAACGCGAGGGCAAGGTGTTCATCTTCCCGCACCTCTTCGCGGAGGTCATGGACGAGTACATGCGGACGCATGGGGTCTCCGAGGAGGACCTCGCGGCGATCGCGGTTCAGGAATACGTTAGCGCCCAGCACAACCCGTTCGCCCAAATGCGTGGGATTCAAGTCAGCCTCGAGGAGGCCACAACCATCGCCGGACGCAACCGCTATATCGTCGACGGGCTCCCCCTCAAGACCTACGACTGCTCGCAGATCACTGACGGCTATGCGTCGCTGATCCTGGCCAGCGAGGAGGGTCTGCGCCGCCTCGGTGTAGCGAAGGAAGAATGTGTGGAGATAGCAGGGTATGCCCAGGCCACGGACCCGCTCAAGAAGGCGGGGCGGGATGTCCTGCGGCCGGCGGGCGCCTACCGCGCGATGAGTGCAGCGTACGAGATGGCGGGCGCTGGGCCGTCGGACGTGCGGGTTGCCGAGGTCCACGACTGCTTCACGGTCATGGGCGCGATCGCTGCCGAGGTCCTCGGGGTCGCTCGGTATGGCGAGGGTGCGGCGTTCTGGCGCGACGGCAAGGCAGCCATCGGCGGCAGCTGCGCCATCAACACCTCGGGTGGGCTGATCGCCAAGGGTCATCCCGTGGGAGCGACCGGCGTCGCCATGATCGGCTGGTCGGCGTGCCAGCTGCTCGGAAAGGCGCCGGATGCCCTTCAGGTGTCAAGTCCGGAAGTGGCGGCCACGTTCAACATCGGCGGACCGATCTGTGCCTCCGTGTGCACGGTGCTGCGGCGGGCGGGGTAGGGGGCACCGTGGAGCAGCCGAGCCCGCAACGGTGCGACTTCCTGGACGTCGGCGAGCACACCATCCACTGGGAGTACTTCGGCAACGGCGATAAGGAGGCCGTCTGCCTCCTGAACGGCCTCGCCATGCACACGAAGGCCTGGTACGGCTTCCTGCCCCAGCTTCTGGCCGAGTACGATGTCCTTCTCTACGACTATCCCGGCCAGGGGGACTCGTCCAAGGAGGACGTTCCCTACTCGATTCCCGCGTTCGCCGAGTACCTGGCGCGGATCATGGACCTCAACGACGTCGAGAAGATTCACCTGATGGGGATCTCGTACGGCGGCTTTGTCGCCCTCGACTTCGCCCGCCTGTATCGAGAGCGGCTGCACTCACTGGTGCTGTCGGGCATCATCCTGTCCCACGAGAAGCTGTTCCAGATGTACCAGGACATCTCGCTGCGCTTCTACCGCTCGACGCGAGAGGTGTTTGACCTTTACACCCACTACATGTACGAGAAGATCTTCGGCGAGGCGTTCGTGGCGAAGCTCACGGACGAGCAGCTCGATGCCATGCGCCAGCGCTTTTATGACCGTTACGTCGATTTTCGTCACTGCCTGATCCGGCTGACCGAGGCCCAGGATCCGTTCTTCGCTGCGATCGAAGCGGGCATGCCCGGGTACCGGGCAGTAACGGCACCGACCCTGGTGGTGGCCGGGGAACAGGACCGTGCCATCCCGCTGTGGGCGCAGCGCAAGCTGTGCAGTGTCTTTCCGAACAGCCGCTGGGAGCTGCTCGAGGGGAGCGGGCATGTCGTCTACCTGGAGCGGCCGGACCTCTTCTTCCCCCTCCTCAAACGCTTCATGAAGGCGAAGAGCGTTGACTTCTGACGGGCCGCCGGCGGCAGGGCAGGGCTCGATCCGTCTGCACCACCGGATCGAAGGCTCCGGCGAGCCGCTGCTGCTGCTCAACGGGATCGCCATGACCGCCGGGGCATGGGAAGGAGTTGCCGCACTTCTGGCCCGGCGTTTCTCGGTTATCCGGTGTGACCTCAGGGGTCAGCTCTTGTCGCCGGGTCCGCCGCCGGAGGACGTGGGCGAGCACGCCGTCGATGTGGCCGGACTCATACGAGCAATCGGCCTGGGACCGGCCCATGTCCTCGCAACCTCGTTTGGCGCCCTGGTCGCGCTGCTGCTGGCTGCCCGCTTTCCCGAGCTCGTCCGCTCGCTGTGTCTGGTGGCCGCGACGGACCGATTCGACGGCGCAATGAGAAGCGAGGTCGGGCGCTGGCGGGCCGCCTGCCGCGAGGCGTTGGCATCCGGCAACAAGGGGCTTCTCGTCGATGCGATGCACCCGGCGGCGTTTTCCGAGAGCTTTCGGGCAGAGCACGCCGAGGATCTTGCCCGCCGCCGGAATCAGATGCAGGACCTTCCCGACCGTTGGTTCGAGGACCTGGACGCGCTCATGGCCTCCACCGGACCCGCCGACCTCGGCCCTGAGCTGGCGCGGGTACGCTGCCCGGTGCTGGTGGTGGCGGCCGAGCATGACGGGTTCATCCCCGTGGACAGAACGCGGGCTCTGGCGGAGGCGATCCCGGGCGCCGGGTTCCGTATTCTGGAGGGTGCCGGACACGCCGCGGTCATCGAGCGTCCGCTGGCGGTGGCGAGGCTGGTCGAGGAGCTGGCTCTTCAGGGCCGGTCTGGATGAGATCCAGCAGCTCCGTCAGTCTGTGGATCGTCGTGCCCTCGTGTGACCAGCGTCGCTGACCGCCGCGGCCGTCGCGCCGGAAGTCGAACAGCGGCGTCTCGCTGTCCGGGTCGCGATCCAGGCGCACCGGGACGATCCCTGCAAGGGTGGCTCCGCGAACGTCCTCGAGGGCGTCTCCGACGTAGACCACCCGCTCCGGCCGCAGGCCGAGCTCCTCGAGAGCGATCGAGAAGATCCGGGGATCCGGCTTCTTGAAACCGACCTCCCCAGAGATGACAACCGTTTCTAAATACTCGGAGAGGCCGGTTTCACGCAGCACTCTGAGGACGTGCGGCGGGTGATCAAAGTTCGACACCAGAGCCAGCGGGACGCGGCTCCGGAGCGCGGCGAGCACGGGGATCGCCTCGGGGTCGAGGCTGACGTGCCTTTGCCAGGCGAGAACGGAGTCGTCGACGGCCTTCCTGATCTGTTGTGCTGACATGCTGAGACCGAGCTCGGAGCATAGCGTGGCGAGCCGCCGCTCGTAGACCGTCATGCCGTCGCGACGCATGGGAGGCTCCGGCCTGGCGAAGAAGCGGTCGCACTTGGCGGCGAATGCGTCCGGATCGAGCGCGAGCCCGCATGAGTGGAGGTGGTGGAACAGGACATCGAGCCAGTCCGACCATGCGGCGGCCATGTTTCCGTAGACGAGAAGCGTTCCGTATAGGTCGAAAAAGACTGCTTCCATCCCCACTCCAGAGCGGCAGGCGAGCCGGATGACGGCACCGCCAAATGAGTCGGGTATTGCCCGGCCCGACAGGGCGGGCCGAGCATGGCCAGCCCCCGCATTGGTCCATCGTACAGGAGTGTGGTCTGCCGGCTGTGGCATGCGGACCCGCCCGCACGCGCTCTTTGGACCGTATTGCGACTCCTGGCTGCTGGAATGATATCGGCGATCTCGGTGTCTGGAGACACTGGAGCCGGAGGTTCTTGCGCGCCTCGAGAGGGGTGCGACTGGATGACATGAGGTACTTGCCGTATTCTTCCAGCCGGCATTGTGGTCCGGGGGGTGGACGGTCAGGGGTTTAAGCCGGGCTCCGGCGTGGACGCGTGAAGGTGGTTGCGGCAGTGATCGCTGCGAGCCACGCAGCAGCCGGGGGTGGGGGAGCCGTGCCGTTCCGCCACTTCGGGGCGACTCGGGAGTGAGGTCGAGATGAGCGCAGACAGCCAAGCAAGCGGGAGTGGGACTGGGAAGGAAGGGGAGTCGTCCCTTGGGGTGGGGAGCGCTACCGAGGCCACGTTGCAGCCGGCGCCAAAAGCACGCGCGAAAGAGGCCGGTGGCCGGCATCTCGCGGAGCTTTCGCTGGCCGCTTTGGGCGTCGTTTTTGGAGATATCGGGACCAGCCCGCTGTACGCGATTCGCGAGGCTTTCCACGGTGAGTACGCCATTGCTGTCAGCCAGGCCAACGTTCTGGGCGTCCTGTCGCTGATTCTCTGGTCCCTGATCTGTGTTGTTACCATCAAGTACCTGATGTTCATCCTCAACGCCGACAATAACGGCGAGGGAGGCGTGATAGCCCTGACGGCGCTGCTCCGTCCATTGAAGACGCGCGGGAGCGGCGCCGGCTGGGTTCTGGTGCCGATCGGCCTGTTCGCCGCGGCTCTCCTGTACGGCGACGGCATGATCACGCCGGCGATCTCCGTGATGAGCGCCCTCGAGGGCGTCCGCGTTATCACCCCAGCCCTCGAGCCCTACGTGATCCCGCTGACCTCAGCCATTCTGCTAGGCCTGTTCGTGATCCAGAAGCACGGAACGGCCCGGGTCGGCTCGATGTTCGGCCCGGTCATTCTCATCTGGCTGGTCACGCTCGGCACTCTTGGGTCGATCTCGATCGCCCACACTCCCCGGATTCTCGCCGCTGTGTCGCCCCTGCACGGGATTGACTTCTTGCTTCGAAACCACCTGCATGGGTTCATCGTGCTCGGGGCCGTTTTTCTGGTTGTTACCGGCGCGGAAGCGATGTATGCCGATCTCGGGCACTTCGGAAAGCGTCCCATCCGGTTGACATGGCTGGCGGTCGTTCTACCGGCGCTGCTGCTGAACTACTTCGGGCAGGGGGCCGTCCTCTTGACGTCCCCTGCCAAGGCTCACCATCCCTTCTATGCGTTGGTGCCGTCCTGGGCGATGGTACCGATGGTCCTGCTGGCGACCATGGCCACCATCATCGCCTCCCAGGCGGTCATCTCGGGGGCATTCTCGCTCACTCGACAGGCGATACAGCTTGGGTACCTCCCGCGCCTGAAGATCGTTCACACGTCCGCGAAGCACATGGGGCAGATCTACGTCGGCCCGGTGAACTGGATCCTGATGGTCTGTACGATCGGACTGGTGATCGGCTTCCGTTCCTCGAGCAAGCTCGCCGCCGCGTACGGTGTGGCGGTGACCTCCACGATGCTGATCTCGTCCATTCTGTTCTACGAGGTGGCCAGAAGAATATGGGGCTGGAGCCGCCTCGCCGCCGGAGTGCCGGTCGGCTTCTTCCTGGTACTCGATATCTCGTTCTTCGGTGCGAACATCAGCAAGATTCCGCACGGCGCCTGGTTCCCCCTGGCCATCGGCGGTCTCATCTTTGCTTTGATGATGTCCTGGAAGCAGGGCCGTACGCAGCTGGCCGAGAAGATGAGGGCCTCTGCGGTGACGTTCGAACAGTTCCAAGAGATGATCTCGGAGAACCCACCCCAGCGTGTCAATGGTCAGGCCGTGTTCCTGACCGGTAAGCCCGATATCGTTCCGGCAGCCCTGCTCCACAACCTGGCTCACAACAAGGTCCTGCATTCCGAGATTCTGATTCTAAACTTCACCACCGAGGCGGTGCCGCGGATCTCCAACGACCAGAAGGTCGAGGTCTCCAAGCTCGGCGGCGGCCTGTTCAGGGTCATCGCCCACTACGGGTTCATGGAGGACCCGAGCATTCCCAACATTCTGTCCCTGGTAAGGGAAAGGGGTCTCGACTTCAAGATGGAGGAGCTCAGCTTCTTCCTCGGTCGCCTGCGGCTTTCGGTGGAAGAGCCGTCACCAGTCGGCCGCCTGCAGAGGAGGATCTTCGCCTTCATGGCGCGAAACGCCGGGGAAGCATCAGTCTTCTTCGGCATTCCCCCTGAGCAGGTCATCGAGGTCGGCGTGGATCTGCGTCTCTAGCGAAGGACGGCTATCATCGTATGTGGAGGGGTAGGCAGCGTGACCCGACCGCGATGGCCAGAACGGTTCCAGCGTCCACCAGACTCTCGCCGAACGAGAATCGGGGGCGACCGGAGCGTGTCACAACCGCCGTCGGAGCTCGGATGAGACGAGTGCGCCCATGAAGCAGAAGCGGTGGCTCATCGTCGACACCTTGCTGCTCGGGATCGTAGGGGCGCTCGGCGCGCAGGTCTTCCTGCTCCTGCTCAAGTGGGCCGGAGCCGTCTTTCTCAACTTCATGGCCGGCTATCACATGCCGGGGCTGCCTGACGAGGGCGGTGTCCTGAGGCAAGTGATCGGCCCGCACGGCCTGTGGCTGATCCCCCTGGCGACGACCCTCGGCGGGCTCGTCTCCGGCATTCTCGTGTACGGCCTGGCCCCCGAGGCGGAGGGCGACGGCGCCGACTCGGCGGTGCGGATCTTCCATCGGGCGGGAGGCTTCGTCAGGTTCCGAGTGCCGCCGCTGAAGATGCTGACGTCGGCCATCACGATCGGATCTGGCGGCGCCGCAGGGCGGGAAGGGCCGATTGCGCTGATCGCCGGAGGGATCGGATCGATCTACGCCACCGTGTTCAAGCGCTCGGACGAGGAGCGACGGCTGCTGGTTCTGATCGGCGTCGCCGCCGGCCTGTCCGCGATCTTCCGCTCGCCCATCGGGACTGCCATCTTCGCGATCGAGGTCCTGTACGCCGACATGGAGTTCGAGGCGGGCGCGTTGTTTTACACCATGCTCGGGTCCGTGGTCGCCTACGCCTTCAACGGGCTCTTCGTGGGTTGGGCGCCCCTGTTCCAGGTGCCAAAGGGGCTGAGCACGCCGGGTTTCCTCGGTCTCGCCTGGTACGCGGCCCTGGGGATTGCGAGCGGCCTGGTGGCGACCATGCTACCGGTGGTCTTTTACGGCTTGCGGGACGCCTTCCGCAAGCTGCCGGTGCCGCCGCACGTCAAGCCGGCCATCGGCGGCCTCGGCGTCGGGCTCATGGCGCTGGTTTTGCCACAGGTTCTCGGTGGCGGCTATGGCTGGATCCAGGAAGCGATCGATGGGCGCCTGGCGCTGGGGATCCTGGTCGCGCTGGTGTTCGCCAAGACGGTGGCCCTCGCCCTCACCGTCTCGTCTGGGGGCTCGGGGGGCAGCTTCGGACCGACCCTCTTCGTCGGCGCCATGGTCGGCGGCGCCATGGCCAAGATTTTCCACGAGCCGTCCGCGGCCTTCGTTGTGGTGGGCATGGCGGCGGTGTTCGGCGGCTCGGCGCGGGTGCCGATCGCAACGCTCTTGATGGTGACGGAGATGACGGGCGGCTACCAGCTCCTGGTGCCTGCGGCGTTGGCCGTCATGCTCAGCTACTTCATCCAGACGACTCTCTCGAAGCGCCTGAGGTACCAGAGCCTGTACGAGTCGCAGGTGCCGGGACGAGGCGACTCGCCTGCGCACCACGTGGAGCATCTGCGCATCGCCATGGATCTGCTCCAGAAACGCCGGGTGACCTCACCCACCGTGATCGGCCACCTGGATCTTCTGGCGCTGCTGGAGTCGGGGATCGCGGTGGATCTGACGGACGGCAAGAAGCTGACCATCGGCCTGCTGCTGCCGGAAAGCTCGTGGGTCGGCAAACCGATCCAGCTGGGTTGCCAGATGGAGCTGGGTGCGGAGATCGAGATGGTGGCCGTCCTGAGGGCGGGTGAGATGCTCCTGCCCCATCCCGATACCATCCTGCAGGCTGGGGACCGGGTCCTCGCCATCATCCCGCCGGCAGTTAATGAGCGTCTCGCCGGACACTTGGCGCCGCTCTCATCCTGATCGGAGTCAACCGAAGTCGACGTCGTCGGGTAGCTCGTTGATGTCGCTCTCGCCCGCGTAGGGGAAGTGCTCGGACAGCCGTCGGCCGGCTTCTTCGATGCCCCTCACCAGCCCACCCGTAAAGTCTCCGTCGCGGAACTTCTGACCCACCGCCTCGGCCACGTCGTTCCAGAAGTCCTGCCCGACGTGTGCGTGGATGCCCTCATCGCCCAGTACCACGAAGCGGCGACGTGACGGCACGACGAAAAACAGAACGCCGTTGCGGTCCTTGGTATGAGTCATGCCGAGGCGGATGAAGGCCTTTTCGGCGGCGCGGCGCACGCTGCCCCAGAAGAAGGTCGAGACGGACACGCGAATCTCGCCGGAGGTTTCCCGCTCCGCCTCCTCGATGGACTTCTTGATCACTTCGGCGTCGACGAGTCGCGTGAACTTCCGCCTGTGCATCGTGAACATGGTGCTGGCTCCTTGCCCGCTACGCTGCCGGCATCCCGGTCACGCTCGCGTTGGTTCGGGCGTTCGGATGTCGTCCGCAGCTGCATCGATCGAGGGCTCGCCGCCGCAGCCGGCCAATGTGTCCGCTCACCATGACCCTGTAGCGCCGCCCCCACCGGAGCGCCCGCCGCCTCCCGAAAAACCGCCGCCGCCGAAGCCGCCGCCCCCGCGCCCACCGGACAGGATGCTGAAGAGCAGATAGAGCGCGAGTGTCGGGTTGGTGATGAGCAAGAAGAGAAACCCGATGCCGAGGATCACGAACAGGACGATTTGTCCGAAGCCGATCTTGCCGGCGCCCGCCGCGCGGCCCGCGCGGGACTGGGGCTGATTCTGCCCGCCAGCACTGGCGTTTCCCCCGATTGCGGAGAGCAGCGCATCGACGCCGGCGGTCACGGCCCCGTCGTGGTCGCCCGCCTGAATCCGCGGTGCCATGATGTTGCGGATGATCCGTGACGCCACGACGTCCGGAACTCGGTCCTCCAGGCCGTAGCCGACCTCGATCCGGACCTTGTGGTCCTGGGCGAAGATGAATACCACGAGACCGTTGTCCAGCCCCTTCTGCCCCACCTTCCAGCGGGCGAAGGCTCGGACCGTCCAGTCCTCCGTCGGCGTGTCGCCGGTCGTCGTGCCGATCCACACCAGCACCTGGGTTCCGTTGGTGCGTGCGTAGTCTCCCAGGCGCTGGTCGAGACTGGTGCGGAGCCCTGGAGAGATGAAGCCGGCCGTGTCGGTGACCCAGCGGGACGGGGCGGGCGGAATCGGGACCTCGGCCGCCCGCAGCTGGAGTGCGCTGCACAACAGAAGCAGAAGCGGGAGAACGGTGATCCGTCTCATTGGCTCATCGCCAGGCCGGCCGACGTCTGGGCGACGTCAGAACTGGACCTTGGGCGCCTTCTCGGCTCCCGACTCGGCCTTGAAGTAGGGCTTCTCGTTGAAGCGCGACCCGAAGAAGCCGGCCACCAGCGTGGTGGGGAAGCTCAGACGCTTGCTGTTGAAGGCTCGGGCGGAATCGTTGTAGCGCATGCGCTCCACCGCAATCCGGTTTTCTGTCCCTTCGAGCTGGGCCTGCAGATCCCTGAAGGCCTGGGTTGCCTTGAGGTCAGGGTAACGCTCCACCACCACCATCAGGCGGGACAGGGCCGACGACAGCCCGGCCTGGGCCTGCTGGAACCTGGCGAAAGCCTGCGGGTCACTGGTCGCGTTCTTGAGGGCATCGCCGGATATCTGTCCGACCTTGGACCGAGCCTCGGCGACCGCGGTGAAGGTTTCCTTTTCGAAGGCGGCCGCGCCCTTCACGGTCTGGACCAGATTTGGAATCAGATCGAGCCGCCGCTGATAGACGTTCTCCACCTGTCCCCACTGCGCCTGGACGGCCTGATCGAGGGATACAAGCGAGTTATAGGTGCCGGCCACGAAAAGCCCGAGCACCATCACGCAGACGACCAGGACGGCGAGAACACCCAGTGCGATCCACTTGCCCATGTGCGTCACTCCTTTTGATAGTTGCCGGCTACATCCGGCGTGGCCCTCGCACAAGGACCCCTTCGGGTAGCCCGCAGCGTTTCGCATTGTACACCGAGCTTGTGCCGTGACCCTGACAGGATTCTCAGCTCGCCGGCTCCAGCTCGGTGGATGTATGTCGGCTCGGCATCCGGCCTCTGATCCAGTCCTGGAAGCTCTCCATGTAAACAAAGAACACCGGGGTCACGAAGAGGGTCAGGAACTGCGAGAAGAGAAGGCCGCCGACCACCGCCAGGCCGAGCGGGCGCCTCGACTCCGCACCCGCGCCGATGCCGAGAGCGATGGGCAGCGTTCCCATGAGCGCCGACATCGTCGTCATCATGATCGGCCTGAAGCGGATGACGCACGCTTCGTAGATGGCATCAGCCGGCCCCTTACCCTCCTTGCGTTGGGCCTCGAGGGCGAAGTCGATCATCATGATGCCGTTCTTCTTGACCAACCCGACCAGCATGATGATGCCGACGAAGGCGTAGATGCTGAGCTCGACATGGAAGAGCAGCAGCGTGACCAGGGCCCCGAAACCGGCGAACGGCAGTGAGGACAGGATGGTTATTGGGTGGATGAAGCTCTCGTACAGGATGCCCAGCACCAGGTAGATGACCAGGATCGCCAGCAACAGCAGCCAACCCAGACCCCTGATCGATGACTGGAACGCCTGCGCCGTGCCCTGGAAGCTGGTCGTGATGGTGGCGGGGAGGGTCTTGCGTGCCATGCCTTCGACTTCGGCCACCGCGTTCCCCAGAGGTACGCCGGGCGCGAGGTTGAAGGACAGGGTCACCGACGGCAGCTGGCCGGTGTGGTTGATGGACAGGGGGCCGACGCTGCGGGTGATGTCGGCCACGGCCTTCAGCGGCACCGGCTTCCCGGCGGAGGAGTGGACGTACAGCAGCGACAGGGCGTCGGGATTGAGCTGGTACTGCGGCTCGACCTCCATGATGACCTCATAGGTGTTGTTGGGGGCGTAGATGGTCGAGATCTGGCGATCGCCGTAGGCGTAGTACAGGGCGTCCTCGATCGCCTCGGCTGAGACACCCAGGGTCGACGCCTTGTCGCGGTCGATCTCGACGTTGACGTGAGGGTTCTTGATCTCCAGGTCGCTGGTCACGTCTCGGAGACCGGCAAGACCCTTCATCTTGGCCTCCAGGATAGGGGAGTAATGGTAGAGCTGTTCGGTGTCTGCGCCCTGGAGAGTGATCTGGTAGAGGCTCTTGGACAGTCGTCCGCCGATCCGGATCGGCGGCGGGTTCTGCATGAAGACCATGATGCCCGGGATCTTGGCCAGCTGCGGGCGCAACCTGGCCATCACCTCATCCACACCGGGCCGCTCGGAGCGTGGCTTGAGCCGGATGAACAGGATTCCCTGGTTGCTGCTCAAGAAGCCGCCGCGGGCGCCCGCCGTGGAGAAGAAGGCAGCCACGGCGGGGTCCTTCTGAACCACGGCCGCTGCCTGCTGCTGGTGCTCCAGCATCGCCTTGTAAGAAATACCCTCGACGGCCTGGGTGAATGAAAAGACCTGACTGGTGTCCTCGCTCGGCAGGAAGCCCTTGGGGATGACCATGAACAGGTACACGGTCAGACCCAGGACAACTACTAGCGATGCCATGACCTTGCGGCGGTTGTTCAGCGACCATTTGAGCCCGGCCTCGTAGACCCGTAGCATGCTCTGGAAGCCGCGCTCCGAGTACTCGTACATCTTCCCGTGGCGGACGTCCCGCTCCCGGCGAAGGAACCGGCTCGAGAGCATGGGAGTGAGCGTGAGGGAGACGAAGCCCGAGATCAGGATCGCGGCGCTGATGGTGACGGCAAACTCGTGGAAGAGACGGCCGATGATGCCGCCCATGAACAGCACCGGGATGAAGACTGCCACCAGCGACAGGGTCATGGAGACGATGGTGAAGCCGATTTCACGGGAGCCGTTCAGCGCGGCCTCGAAGATCTCCTCGCCCAGCTCCATGTGGCGGACGATGTTTTCGAGCATGACGATGGCGTCATCGACGACGAAGCCTACCGACAGTGTCAGGGCCATGAGTGAGAGATTGTCGAGGCTGTAGCCGAGGAGGTACATGACGGCGAAGGTGCCGATGATGGACATCGGCAGCGCCAGGCTCGGGATGGCGGTCGCGGAGAGATTCCTCAGGAACAGGAAGATCACCATGATCACCAGGAAGAGAGTGACCAGCAGGGTGAACTTCACGTCGCGGACCGATGCGCGGATGGAGTCCGAGCGGTCGAAGAGGACGTGCAGCGAGACGGAAGCGGGTAGCTGGGCCTTGAAGCTGGGAAGCAGCTTGCGCACGGCCTGCGCCACGGCCACCGTGTTCGTTCCCGGCTGGCGTTGGACGGCAAGGACTACCGAGCGCTGGTTGTGCGTCGGGTCGACGTACCAGGCCGCCGTCTTGTTGTTCTGGACACTGTCGTACACATGTCCGAGGGCCTCCAGCCGAACCGGGCTGCCGTTCCTGTAGGCGACTATGATCGGGCGGTAGGCGGCGGCGTCCTCGAGCTGCCCTGTCGCCTCGAGGGTATATGCCACGTGCTGGCCATAGAGAGTCCCCGTCGGGAGGTTCACGTTCGCGCTGCGGACGGCGCTGGCGACCTGGTCGAGGCCGATACCCTTGTTGGCGAGCGTGTTGGGGTCGACCTGGATGCGAACGGCGTACTTCTGGGACCCGTAGACCTGCACCTGGGCAACGCCGCTGACCATCGAGATCCGCTGCGCCATCAGGGTTTCGCCGTACTCGTCCAGCTGCGACAGCGGCAACGTGGGGGAGGTCAGGGCGACGTACAGGATGGGCGAGTCTGCCGGGTTGACCTTGCGGTACGACGGCGGGAACGGCATGTCTCTCGGCAGGCGTCCCTGAGCGACGGAGATCGCCGACTGAACATCCTGGGCGGCCGCATCGAGGTCCCGGCTGAGGCTGAACTGCAGGGTGATGCTGGTGCTGCCGAGAGAGCTCGACGAGGTCATCGAGTCGATGCCGGCAATGGTGGAGAACTGCTTCTCGAGGGGCGTTGCGACGGCGGAGGCCATGGTCTCCGGGCTCGCCCCGGGCAAGCTGGCGCTGACCTGCAGAGTCGGGAAGTCGACGTTGGGCAGGTCGCTGACCGGCAGCAGGCGGTAGCCGGCAATGCCGAACAGGAGAATGGCCAGCATGACGAGCGTCGTCATGACCGGCCGGCGGATGAAGAGGTCGGAGAGGCCCCTCATGAGTCACCCTTCTCGCCAGTGGTCGTCTCCGTCGTGATCGCGACCTTGGCGCCGGGGTAGAGACGGAGCTGGCCGTCGGTGACGACCCGTTCGCCCGACTGGACTCCCTCTTCGATCACCGACTCCCCGTCCAACTGCTGGCCAACAGTGATGCTGCGGAGATCGACGGTCATGTCCGGCTTGATGACGAACAGGAACTCCCCCTCCTGGCCCCGCTGAATCGCCTGGGTCGGCACCACGACGACGTTCTTCTCGGTTCTCAGGACCAGGCTCAGGTTGACGAACTGCCCCGGCCACAGTGATCGGTCGCTGTTCGGGAAGGTCGCCTTCAACAGGATCGTGCCGGTCGCCTCGTTGATCGTATTGTCGATGAAGGAGAGCTTACCCACGAACGGCGCTGTCGTCTGATCCGGGAATCTTGCTTGGACCTCGAGCGAGCCCCCCGTGGAATGGTGCCGGATATCGGGGAGGTCGCGTTCCGGTA
>Ga0307423_1000004_pt1 | contig 130022 bp, 106 predicted proteins | sample SalMarWE160310MG_FD_202154 | JGI IMG/M metagenome (GOLD analysis project Ga0307423, IMG submission 202154) | Salt marsh sediment microbial communities from the Plum Island Ecosystem LTER, Massachusetts, United States - WE1603-10 | ecosystem: Environmental > Aquatic > Marine > Intertidal zone >...
GAAAATTGGGGACGGAGGTAAAATTATAAGTTACCTCTTCCCATCAAAAGGGGCTATGGGGGAAGCGTGCCACGCAAATCAAGAAGCGACGCTCCGGGAGCACTTCATCACAGCATATTCAAGGGGCTTGAACCACGGAAATGATTCTGTGACAATAAAGATCATGACAACTTCTTGGATCGACTCGGTCAGGTGCTTCAGAAGACCGGAACTATATGCTATGCCTGGGCGCTCGTTCCCAATCATGCTCATCTTCTGCTGAAAACCGGCAACACCCCTACAAGCAAAGTGATGCAAAGGGTATTGACCGGCCATGCGACCCATTTCAACAGGCACCACCGCCGTCATGGCAAGCCTTTGCAAAACCGGTACAAATCCATTTTATGTCAGCAGGACGCCTATCTTCTGAAATTATGATTTAACCTACGTCCCGTAAACGTCCACGATTTCGCGGCCCATAGGTGTTATAGAGAAACTACATAAACATTGTTGGGCATGGGCAGATTGACCACGGACAGTCATTCGGGTATCGTATCGGCATGGCATTGCTTGGCGACATCCAAAGGAAGATCGCGACGCGGCAGTACGAGTTCTCGAAGCACGGCGTCGATCAGACTATCATACGTGGCATCAGCGTGGCCGAACAGGAAGAGGCGATAATCGAATCGTCGAAGCGAGGTGATTGAGGACTATCCTGAGGACAAGTATGGGCCAAGCTGTCTGATCCTTGGATTCACGAGTGGTGACCGGCCTCTGCATATTCAATGCAGTTACCCGTCCCGGCCGCTCGTCAAGATCGTTACGGTATATGAGCCTGATCCGGACCTCTGGATCGACCTTATGATTCGGAAGACAGATTGACGAGGTATGAAGATGAAAGAAACGATGATCAAGACCGAAGTGACGTACACGCTGGAGTACGGCGGCAAGTTCTACCTGATCGAACACGTGCCGGCCCGAGTCTGTCGAGAAACGGGTGAGCAGTACTTTGCCCCCGAGACAGTCGAGCACATCCAAGCTCTGATCAAGAACAAGAAGGCTCCACGGAAAGTCGTAGAGACCCCAGTTTGCGAGTATGCCTGACATGAGTGATGCCCAACCACCACCTCGACACGTACGCTGAAAGGGCGCCGCAGACGGCGCCCTTTCAGCGCCGGTCAGGTGCACGTTGCGGCTATAATCACAAAACGATGTGAGGTCACGATACTGTCATAATGTCGAGAAAACGAGGTCCTCTAAATCTCCCCCGTTTTGCAGACCCTATCTTTACCCATACTCGCGAAACGGGGTCACCTTTGACAAACGCGGTGATTTCAGTTACATATCTTCGTGAAGCCTCCACGATGGCTGAGACTTGATTTTTGGAAGCAAACCTTGGAAAACTCTCAGCTTCAAATGTTCAAGACCATGGCAAGATAGCTTGAGTTCGTTGCTCTAAGGCAATTGACATGGCATTTCTCATACCAGGAAAACTTGGGAGGTCTTGGCCTTGCCGAAAGCATACCGAATCTCCTCGATGTTACTCATATTCGGGCTTTGTCTTGCACTCCGGCTTGAGGCTCCAGTTCTTGCAGCCTCTCCCCCGTCAAGCGGTGATTGGATCGTTGCCGACACCACCATTGTAGAAAATCAAACCATTGAGCTCAACGGCAATTTAAGCGTCGTGGCCGGTGGCAGCCTCACGCTGCAGACAGTAACATTGGATATGAATTGCACATTCAATGGTGAGTTTGGCATCGAGGTTGCTCCAGGAGGAGCGCTTTATGTCTATGACTCTCAGATAAAAGCCGGCAGTTCAGGCTTCCGGTATCGGTTTGCGGCAAACGGATCAAGTTTCGAACTGAAGCGAAGCACAGTTAGCGGATGTGGCTGGGGGGAGGAGTCCGAAGATTTAGGCGGCACGGATAAAGTGCTTTCAGGTGACAGGGGGCCGGTTGTGAGAAGCGACAACGCTGTCATCGATGATGTGACCTTTTCCAATAACCATGTGGGCGTCATCCTTACAGGCTCGGGCATCCTTCTGAAAAACAGCACCATCCAGGACAATACGGTCCATGGGATCTATCTGTCGGAAGCGGAAAGCTGTACTGTTTCAAATAATTCTATTCACCATGGAAGCGTAAGCAGCCCTTTTCGCATCGTTGAGAGCAAGCAGAATTTCGTTCTCAACAACACGATCGTCTGTAACATACACAGGGGGGGTATCGAGCTTATGTGGTCCCATCAAAATACATTCCAGGGCAACACCATTTCCGGCCTCGGCGTTGCGATCGCCTTGATGTTTGTCAGTAACGACAACACAATCTCAGAAAACATCCTGGCCACGGACGAAACAGGAATCATGCTCTGGGGTTGGAACAACCGGGTCGAGGCTAATACGGTTGACAATTCATCCGTCGGAACCGGAACAGGCATTTATCTCATGTATGCGTATAACAGCCAGGTGATTGGCAACAGCTTTTTCAATATAGGATGGCATGGCATCTGGCTGCGTCATTCATCCAACAGCTTCATTTCGGACAATCTGGTTTCAGCTCAATCTGGCGCTGATTTACTGTCATCCTGCGGGCTTCTGCTCATGAGCTTTTGCCGAAAAAATGTGATTCACGGGAATCAAATTATGGGCTTTCCCAGGGGGATGGGTCTCTTTTACTCAAGCGAAGCGAATACAGTCTGCGGGAATGAATTTGACTCGAATAAGCTTGAGGCAGCCGTATTGGATGATGCAAACGGCAATACCATTTACGGCAACAACTTTTCGTTTCTTGCCAAGCCACCCTTTGATAGCGGGTCCAATAACTGGAGCAGCTTGGGTCAAGGCAACTACTGGGCAGACTACACTGGATCAGATGACAATGGGGACGGTATCGGAGACACGCCCTATGCCATTGGACCCGAAGGAACTGACAGCTATCCATATACAGCCCCTTTGGATCTTGCCACGATACCCGCACCAACCGTGGAGATCGCTTCATTACCTGTGCCCGGTCCTCTTTATGATTTGTCTGTGGACGATGAACGCATTATTGAGAACCAAACCCTTTGCCTGGCAAACGTTAGTGTCAATGAGGGCGGACGGCTGACGCTTCGTAATGCAAATCTTATTACCGGTGGCTCCAATCACTGTTCTAACTTGAGTGTAGACAGCGGAGGCACACTCATTATCGAAGGATGCACGATATCTCACATGGATTACGGGTATGGGTTTCAGATTGTTCCGGTTGACGGTTCGGTGTTGCTCATCAAAGACACAAACCTCACTGTTTGTGGTCACGAGTGGCCTTATGGTGGCATCCAGATCCACAATGCGGACGTCACTATCGAAAATTCCATCTTGAGCGACACCATCATCAGCTTTTTCGGTTCGAACACAGGGACCATATCCGGCAGCACCATTTCCCGCAGTTTGTGGGCAATCAATCTGGAAAATGCAAGCAACATTCATATCGAAAACAATACGGTCAGGGGGAGCATAGACGGTTCGGTCCGCTGCACGGGATCGAACATTACGGTGCGGGGCAACGAAATCACCGGCACCTGGGGAGAAGGGCTCAGTGTCTGGTCGGGAACAGGAAGCATTGTCGAAGAAAACACAGTCATAGATTCCAATCAGAACATCACAGGGATCAGCCTTGATGAAACAGGCGCCGTGATCCGCAATAACAGAATCTCGAACGCCGCCACCGGCATAAGGGCGCAAAACCAGGGCCAGACCGTTGAACAAAATGAAATCATCGGATGCATCACTGGTATTGAGAGCGGCCAGGACAATACCACCGTGCGAAACAATACGATTTCAGCTTGTCACACCGGCATTCGCCTGTCAGGCTCTGGCCACACCGTGACCGAAAACACCCTCACTAACTGCGCTGTAGGCGTAGACGCCATGGGCACAGGCTTCCGATTCTATCGCAACAATTTTATCGATAACGTTGTACAGGCTGCAAACCTCGGTCCCAACGACTGGGATAATGGACCCGTCATCGGCGGCAACCACTGGAGTAACCATGATTGTATCGGTAATCCAAGTAATGGGAACACACCCTATGTGATTGAAGGCCTTGAGGACACTTATCCCTTTCATTATTCCTATGGCTGGGAATTGGGCGACATTAATGACAATGGCGTCGTGGACCTCTTTGATGCGATGATTGCCGTCAGGGCAGTGGCCGGTTATTTGGACTCTGGAATGATCCGGTCTGACTATGCCGGGTCCCATGCCGACGTCAATGGTGACAATGCTGTAGGGCTGTCGGAAGTGCTGTACATCTTCCGGTCCATCATCGGCTTACATTGAATCCGAAGCCGTGGCCTGGAACTCAAGCTGCCTGGTATACATCGACACGCTCGCCTTTCTCTCAACGCCTTAGGATTACGTCTCAAAAGGTTGAGCTATCACCCGTCCCTCTGACCGCATCAGCGCCGATGCTTGATTACAAGAAAACGTCGTAACTGCGAACCGCCACCAATTCTTTAAGATTATCACCCACCCCGGCGCCTCCTCCCGCATTCCGCACACTGACGATTGTGTGAGATGGGGGACGTGAGATGGGGGACATCCATTGCAATATTGGTTTACGGTTGGACGGCCCTGGAGTATAATGAGTCAATGTGCCGAGACGAGCTCGTATAGATGCCCCGGATGCCCTTCATCATATCATTGATAGTGCTCTTTTCTGCGAAACTGTTTTCTCTGACGATATTGATTGCCATTGTATTTTTGCCCGAACACGACAGTCCAGGGCTTTTTGCTTGACTCTCCTATCTTGAATTATGAAGTCTGGCATAGTAAGACAGTCACTCAATTTTCCATTACAAGAAAACGTCGTAAGGGTTTAACGCCTCAAATTCGTGAAGATTATCGCCCATCGGAACCCGCCCCGCCAGACTTCCTCGATTCACAATTCTAAAGAGAAATAACAAGCCGCGCTCAAATTTAACGCTTGAAGCTATTAACGCAACGCGATATTATTTTTTGGTATGATCAAATCCTTCCGCGAAAAAGAAACTGAAAAGATATTCAATTCTGGCTAAATCTCCAGACTCGATATGATCTGGAGGTGACCGAGGATTTACTTGAGGGCCGACTTGATGAGGAGGTGCATGCTCTGAGATTTCAATCAGCCTGAATTCGAAATCAAGATTGGAGAAAGCGCCTGCAGGAAGCCTTCGGTACCGGTTGGTCAACAGCCCGTCAAGACCTGAACCATCAGGGCTTCTAGTAGTTCCTGCCACCCTTGGGGAACAGCTTCAGGTACAGAAACCCGGAAAGAACAATCAAGGGGATGGTTTGAAGCAGTCCGATGAGGGAGTAATTCTCGGGTCGAAGAAGAGAAAGGGCGGTCACCACGAACAGAAACAGATAGCCGAACCGATGGAACCTGTTGATCAACCACAGAAGATAGACATTCACAGCAGGGACGACAAAGCTCCAGGCCGCCAGGAGCACATTGTCGATTCCGGTGTCGGCAATCGCTGACACGATCTTGCCCAGTTTGAAGAACGTGACAGCAGCCAGTGCCGCCAGGAGCAAAAGGTTCCACCCCTGATAGGCTTCTTTGCGGGACCGCTCTGTGTAATTGCGCAGGAACCTGTCAAAGTCATCCCTTTCCATTTCGCGGGACAATATCTCACAGACCTGTTGTTTGGTTTTTCCCTGTTCCAGGAGACTCTCTATTTGTTTTTCGACACGGGTTGCCATGCCTACCTAGCCCTTTCAGCCCTTATCCGTACGAGCATCTCTTCGACAATGCCCTCCTGCCCTATCCTAAGTTAAGGTGAAATCGATTCTTAAGAAAGGACTGCATCTCTCCGATGACAAGAAATGCATCCTTTAAGGTATGCCTCTCCATTTCGGACAGCTCCGAGGGTTTCAGGTAGTTGTCCGGTTGCTGGCCGTCCTGAATCCTCTTGAGTTGATGGAAGAGGCGAAGCTCCATTTGAGTCTCGTAAGCCGCCTTGATCTTAAGGGCGAGATTTTCGGGTATGGCGTTATTCTCCTCAAGAGATTTTATCCGTTCCAGGGTATTTGTCGCAATCATCCCATGATCAAGGCACATCACCCGGGCGAAGTCCACAAAAGGGATCAGCCCTTTGCCCTTCAAATCAATGAGCCCCTTGTTTTTGCCCTCTTTTTCTAAAACAAAATGCTTGAAAAAGGAGAGCGGAGGTCTGGTTGCCAGGCAATCCTTCGCCAGATGATGGATAAACACCTTCTCCCGTTCAGCCCGCCTGACCAGGTGCTGCCGCAACGCATGGGCCAACTCCATTTTTCCAAAGGCCGCCCTGAAATCAAAGAATATGGTGGAATGCAGGAGTTCTTCCGGGTCGGGAGAGAAAATCCAGTGGTCAAAGAGCTGTTGCCATTCAGGCAGCGACAGGTTCCATTTCGGATTCGATGCCATGATGTCTCCGTTGCACAAGGCATATCCGCACGCTGCAAGGTGTTTCACCGCCCTCTCGGCAAAGTCCAGGAAATACGCGCGTGCCGCTTTTTCCTCTGCAAATCCATCAGGGATCTCGAAGATGATGGCGTTGTCTTGATCTGTTGAGAAGGTCTGCTCTTTTCTCCCCTCGCTTCCCATGACCAGCCAGCAGAAAGGAACCGGGGGCGTTCCCATTTCCTCTATCAGAAGGCTTAGGATTCGATCCAGTATCTGGTCATTGAGCACGGTGATTACCCGGTTGATGTTGCTCGCCTTGGCCCCATCCGCCATGAGTCGCCGAACAATAGGCGGAAAGCTCTTTGGAATCGGATAAAGCCCCTCGATCCGGGTCTGGGCTGCAATCTCCCTGAAAAGAAATATGGGAGAAGCCCCCTGGAGCAACAAAATGTCGTGGGACGTAATCACGCTCACAATCTCTCCGCCTCGTTCCACGCCAAGGTGATGAATACGGTTTTTCAGCATGGAGAACAGGGCGTCAAAGCACACCTCCTGGGAGGAGATCGTTTTGACCGGAGACGTCATGATTGAGCTGACCGGTTCGTCAGCGCCGAGGCCTTTTGATACGAGTTTGGCTCGAAGGTCCTTATCCGTGATAATCCCTTCGACCTTGCTGGCCGCGTTCCTCACAACGAGCGAACCTATGCGGTACTTCGCCATCTTTTGGGCGGCCGCCTGGGCCGTGTCATCGGGCAGGCAAGTTTGCAGGGTCCCCTTCATGACGCTGCCAACGTCCTGGCTGAAGAGGTACAGGGCGTTACCCGCCTTGACTCGCTCTTCCTTTCCGTCGATTTCGGAATGGGCTGAATGAATATATCTTTTGCAAAAGCTCTTCAGGAAGAAGACGGAGATTTGCGGGTTGGTATGCAGAAATTCCAGAAAGCGCTTCTTTGGAACAAGAATACAGGCGGTATCTTCAACCGTTTCCACGGAGAGATTGGCTCTGGTGTCCATGATAATCCCCAGGGCGCCGAAGTAGTCGCCGGACCCTCTGTACTCCTTGAGGATTTCCCTGTTTTCAAGGTCTTTGAGATACAGCTTAACCCCCCCGCTCTGAATGATGTGAAGGGCCTCGATGTCTGTCTTTCCTTCTTTGAGGATGAGCGTGCCTTTGGGATAGGATTTCTCTTCGAGAAATCGCGAGACCTTGATGATTTGGTCCTCTGTAAGGGCGGAAAACGGGCGGACCGTTTTCAGGAATGTCACGCTCGGACTCGGCTGATCATCTTGTCTGTGGTTTTGAGCCATGGTAACTTCATAACAATAAATTGAATTCCCTGGCAACTCCAATTTGGATTGGTGGATGGGCACGCGTTGAAGCCGCTCTCACAACCTTTGTGGCAGAAATGGGGGATCGGGGCTTGTTCTCTTTATAAAATTGGGATAAGCAGCGATGTGCAGGAAGAAATAAGGGTGATACAAGGTGATCGCATGAGTCCTTCAAAGAGGGGTGAAAAGCTTCTTGCCGCCGAGCGTCTGGAAGTCGCGGGCAAGCTGGCGAGTGAAATCGCCCACGAGCTCAACACGCCTCTTGGCGGGATCCTGATGTACAGCCATCTCCTCCTGGAAGACGTACCGAAAGACGATCCCAGCCGGGAGAACATCGTCAAGATTAATAAGCTGGCTCACCGATGCAAGATCATCGTACAGGGGCTCCTCGACTTCGCAAAGCGTGACGTCTCCCCGGAAAAACGGGTTCAAGTCAACCGACTGCTTCGCGACGTGATCGGGTTCCTGGAGGATCACGTCCTTCTGAAAAGAATTTCCATAGAGACCGACCTTGATCCGGATCTTCCGGAAGTCATCGCCCACGAGGACAAACTGGAACAGGTTTTCATCAACCTTATCGTGAACGCCGCGCAGTCCATGGATGGGCACGGGATTCTGATGCTCCGAACCAAATTCGTCCGCGATACAGGCGGGATTCTGATACGGTTTTCCGATACGGGTTGCGGCATTGATGAAAAGGATCTGGACCGGATTTTTGATCCCTTCTTCACGACCAAGGCCAGGGGAAAAGGCACGGGGCTTGGCCTTTCCATATGCCACGGGATTATAGAACAACAAGGAGGAACCATAACGGCCGACAGTGTCAAGGGAAAGGGATCCATGTTCACCGTCTTCCTGCCGGTCGATCGGCCCGCCGCGCCGGTCGTCTCGAGCGGACTTTCCTCTCTTGAAGGGGTCGAATGAGAACCGTCAAGACTTTCGTTGCGGGATTTTTGATGGGCGTGGTCAAAGATAATGGGTGCGGGTGCTGGAATGATGGAATATTGGAATAATGGGTTTGGGAGACTCGCCTTCCCCCCCAGTATTCCATTGTTCCACTATTCCAGTATTCCACTAATAGGAGTGCCTTAACCCCTTGGAATTCAATTACAACATACTGGTCATCGACGATGACGCCTTCATGCGTGACGCCTGCCACCAGACACTCACCAAACACAGCCACAACGTCATTCTGGCGAAGAACGGCCATGACGGAATGGTTCTGCTCGAACAGTGGTCATTCGATCTGATTCTTCTGGACTTGAAAATGCCGGGAGAGGACGGACTCCTCGTTCTGGCCAAGATAAAGGATATTGACCCTGAAGCGATTGTCGTCATGATATCGGGCCATGGTTCCATTGAAACGGCTGTGCAAGCCATCAAGCTCGGGGCCTTTGACTTTATCGCCAAGCCTTTTACCCCCGACGAGCTTCTTGAGTTAGTGAATCGTGTCCTGAAAAGCAAGCAGCTGACCATTGAGAATCTCTACCTGAAGCAACGCCTCAAGCAGGAACTTCCGACCACGGAGATCATCAGTGCCAGCGGGGCGATGGAGAAGGTCAAGGAGATGCTCGCCATGGTGGCGCCAACGGACAGTACCGTTCTGCTTCAGGGAGAGAGCGGGACCGGAAAAGGACTCGCGGCACGGCGAATTCACGAGCTGAGCAAAAGACGGGGGCATCCGTTCATATTGGTTGACTGCGGCTCCCTGGTCAAAACGCTTTTTGAAAGCGAGCTTTTCGGTCATGTGAAAGGCGCTTTTACAGGAGCAGATGCCACGCAGGTGGGCAAGTTTGAAATGGCACACGGCGGCACCCTCTTTTTTGACGAGATATCCAACATTAACCTGGAAATCCAGGTCAAGCTTCTGAAGGCGGTCGAAGACAAAGCCATCTCCAAAGTCGGGGACCATAAGGTCGTGAGAGTGGATGCGCGTCTTATATCGGCAACCAACCGGAATCTTACGGATGCTGTTGCCAGCGGCCTGTTTCGGCAGGACCTGTTTTTCCGACTCAATGTGGTTTCTATCCTCATGCCACCGCTTCGGGACCGCAAAGAGGATATCCCGCTGCTGGCGAAGCACTTCCTGAAGGGTTACAGCAGAAAACAGGGAAAGGTCATCAAGGGGTTTTCGTCCAATGCCATGAGGGCACTGGCGGACTACGCCTGGCCCGGCAACGTTCGGGAACTGGAAAACACCATTGAGCGCCTGGTCGTTTTTGCCCAGGGCGATACCATCAACTCAGAGGATCTCGTTTACTCCAACACCGCCCCATCCGGTCCCATAGCGAGAGAACCCTTGCGTCTGAAAGAAGTCGAGCGCCTTCACATCATGAAAGTCCTCGAACGCACAGAGGGGAACAAGAGCGAGGCTGCCCGGTTGCTGGGCATAGATCGGAAGACGCTTCGAGCCAAAATGAAGCAATATCAGATCCCATCAGCCCCGGCATGAGACGGCGGGGGCATGCTTACCCTTCAAGCAGAGTAATCTCAACGATTTCCGGCCTGCAAAACAGCCTCAAGGGCGCCACAATGGTGCCGATGCCCCGGCTGACGTACATGCGCACTTCAGGGACTTGCTCGGATTCATAAAGACCATGGGTATAAGGCAGAAAGAGGTCTGCGAGGGAAAATCCGCGTTCTCCCACACCTGGAACAATGACTTGACCGCCGTGAGTGTGGCCGGCCAGGGTCAGCGGTACGTGCCAATCCTTGCACATCTTGAAAATGCCGGGCCTGTGGGAAAGGAGGAGGTTAAACTGGTCGGGCATAACCAGCTCCGCGATTTTTGCCGGGTTCCGAAATCGTGCTTCCGTCGCCCAACCGACGAGCGGATCATCGACCCCAATGATGTTCAGAAGTTTTTCCAGGCCTCTTGCATAATGATTGCTATCGCATAGCACCGGTATTTGCGTCTTTGAAAAGCCTTGCCGCATGGCGCTTATGCCTGTGTAATAATCGTGATTCCCGTACACACCAAAAACGCCGGCAGGCGCTTTTAATGCGTCGAGATGCTGAAGGCACCCATCGATGTAGGCCGGATTGTGGTTCACGTAATCACCCGTGAGAACCGTCAGGTCGGGTTTGAGCTCATTGGCCCGGGTGACGATGTCGGCTATTGTATCGAATGAGATAAAAGATCCCGCGTGAATATCCGTTATATGAACCAGCCTGAACCCGTGAAGGTCCCGGTGAAGCCTGCTGTATGAAAGAGCGATCCGGGATACTTCAAAGTTCCTGGTCTCGTGGTAGGTGCCGTAAGCTGAAACGGCAAGAGACGTTCCAGCCACAATTCTAGCCGAGCTTGTCAGGAACTGCCGCTTTCCGTTGTCAAATTTAGGCCACAGTCCGGACAAGGTCGAACGGGCGAGCCACAGGATCAGAACAATGATACTCGACCAAGCGGTGGTGACCAGAATGATGGTGTAGGGAAAAATGACGAGCTCCCGATGCCACCAGGGCCGTTCGTCAAGAATTGCGCCTGCATGGAGATACAGGAAAGGGATCATGTTCATGCCGAGGGTAAAGGCAAAGGAGATGGCTATCCTTGTGGCCCTGGCGAGTCGCTGGGGAAGGATGATCGGGATAAGCACAAACTGAGATGCAACGATTAGAAAAAATACAGAAAGAACGGTGACAAAAAAGAGGCTCACGGGCGACCATTCTCTTTTGGACTCTGAGTCGGGACAAGGGGGGTGTTCTTCCGAGAGCCGTCTATGTCCTGTATCTTATGCTCAAATGGCTGACCGCCCTGCCCAAGGCTTTTCTGAGTTCGTGGTTTTTTTCTCCTCCGGCAACAAAGGCCTCGATGACATCTTTCCTGATGTCTGCAGTGCCCGTCTTTCCATCCTTAAGCACGGTTACACGGTATCCGTCGCCATCCTTTGTCTCGTTGACCGCCAAAATTTGAACACGCTTGTCGAGCTTTTGAGCGACCTGAAGGAGGGTTTTTTCGACTGTTTCTTTTGTGAGTTGTGGCATTTTCGAGGCCCCTTCTCTATTGTCCATCCATAAATGGCTCTTTTTCCGATGAGCTGCGTTCTCCGCGAGTTTCTGTCTGCGGAGTACGACGTGTACGCCTCAACAGAAACCCTTGTGCGGCCTTGCTCATCGAAAAAACTGCTCATTTCTGGATTGGACACCACGCGGTGCCCTTTTGGACTCATGGATGCGCACTATCTAAATTATCCGGTGACCGGCAGGGTACTTGTAAAGAAAAACCCTGTCAAGGCGGGAACCGGAATGGTTGCCAAAAAGACTTCCCTCCCTTTGCCGCAGTGGAATGGTTTTCTATAAACCATTCGCGCCGATCTGTGGTCTGGTTCGGTTAACCGGCACCTTCAGAAGCGGGGCGTTTTGCCTCACGTATGGTTCAAAGCTCCCCATGCGGGAAGCCTTCGAACGGAGACCGAAGAACGGGCAGAGTTTTATAGAACTCGTAAAAACAGCGGAAAAACAGGCTATTATAGCACGATTTTGGACCGCCGGTTCGACTTGTCTAATATTGTGAGGTTTGGCACACAATTAGTATATGAATATGAACCCCACCAAGATTGATGGTCTCGCAAAAAGTCGTCACCCCGGTGAAAACCGGGGTCCAGAACATGTTGAAAATACTGGATACCGGCGTTCGCCGGTATGACGGCAAAGTCAATTTTCTGACTTTTTGCGAGTTCATCAAGATTGACGTTCCGCGTGATCCAAGGGTGAACCATGTTTAGGTCAGGTCGAGGCGAAGTGATACTTGTTATCGATGACGAAGAATGCATGAGGGATTCCTGCTGTCAGGTTCTAACCAAGGCAGGATATCGCGTGGAAACAGCTATGAACGGGGAGCTGGGCCTGGCCAAGGCGAAAGACATCGGTCCGGACCTTGCCTTGGTTGATCTGGACATGCCCGATGTTTCCGGGTTGGAAGTCATGGATCAATTGAGCGAGATCCAGCCGGCTATTATCAGAATCGTTGTCACCGGCAACACGGCTGTTGATTTGGAAAAAGAGGTCATTCAGAAAAACCGCGCTGTCGCCTATTTAACGAAACCGTTTTCGCCCCGGCAATTGAACGCTGTTGTCCGAAAGGCGTTAGATCGTGGACACCAGGAATAAAGCAAAGGAGACTGGCCATGATGCCTGATCCAACGAAATATAAGGATTGGCAGATTTCCGAAGAGGCTGAAAAGAACATGCCTACGCCGGATGAATGGCGGGAGAAGCTGGGCCTCGAAAAGGAGGAGGTCCTTCCCATGGGGAGGCTGGCAAAGCTGAATTTCCTTCAGATCATCGACCGGCTGAAAGACAGGCCCGATGGCAAGTATATAGAGGTTACCGCCATCACCCCCACGCCGCTCGGAGAAGGAAAGAGTACGACTTCATGCGGCCTTATGGAGGGTCTGGGGAAACGGGGCGTGAACGTCGGCGGCGCCCTGAGGCAGCCGTCAGGCGGCCCCACCATGAACATCAAGGGAACGGCGGCCGGCGGCGGCATATCCCTGCTTATTCCCATGACCGAGTTTTCCCTGGGGCTCACGGGTGATATCAATGACATCATGAACGCCCATAATCTGGCCATGGTGGCTCTTACGGCGCGCATGCAACACGAACGCAACTACAATGACGAGCAACTGGAAAGGCTCACCGGTATGCGTCGCCTCGACATCGATCCTATCCGCATTGAAATGGGCTGGATCATCGACTACTGTGCCCAGGCCCTGAGAAACATCATTATCGGCATCGGGGGGCGTTATGACGGATTCACCATGCAGTCCAAATTCGGTATCGCCGTGGGTTCCGAATGTATGGCCATTCTTTCCATTGTCCGGGATCTGGCGGACCTAAGAAAACGTTTGGATGAAATCACCGTGGCGTTTGACAAGAGCGGCAATCCGGTCACCACGGGGGACCTGGAAGTCGGCGGGGCCATGACCGCCTGGATGCGCAATACGATCAATCCGACACTCATGTGCACGGCCGAGTATCAGCCGTGCATGGTCCATGCGGGGCCGTTCGCGAATATCGCCGTGGGCCAATCTTCTATCATTGCGGACCGGATCGGGCTTAAGATGTTTGACTATCATGTCACTGAAAGCGGTTTCGGCGCAGACATCGGTTTTGAGAAATTCTGGAATGTCAAGTGCCGATACAGCGGACTCAAGCCTCACGTGTCCGTGCTCACCACCACGATTCGCGCCCTGAAGATGCACGGCGGCGGTCCGAAGGTTGTTGCCGGTCTGGCGCTTCCCGAACAGTACACCAAGGAGGACGTGGCATTGGTGGAAAAGGGTTGTGAGAACATGATCCATCACATCAATACCGTCCGCAAGGCGGGCATCAACCCGGTGGTTTGCATCAACTGTTTCCATACCGACACGGATCGCGAGATTGAAACGGTCAGAAAGGCCGCCGAGGCGGCCGGCGCGCGCTGCGCCAAATCCACCCACTGGGCCCGCGGTGGTGAGGGTGCGTTGGAATTCGCCGATGCGGTCATTGATGCCTGCAACGAAGAGAGCGAGTTCAGACATCTGTATCCTCTGGAGATGAAACTTCGCCGGCGAGTGGAAACCATTGCCCGGGAAGTCTACGGCGCAGACGGGGTCGCCTGGACACCCGAGGCTGAGGCCAAGGCCAGGATGCTGGAGGCGGACGCCAAATATGATGACTATGCCACGATGATGGTGAAGACCCATCTGAGCCTCACCCACGACCCGGCCCTGAAAGGGGTCCCCAAGAACTGGACGCTTCCGATTCGGGACATCCTGATCTATTCGGGCGCCAAGTTCTTATGTCCCTGTGCGGGAACGATCAGCTTGATGCCGGGCACCTGCTCCAATCCGGCTTTCCGGCGCGTTGACGTGGATGTGGAGACGGGCAAAGTCAAAGGGCTGTTTTAGTGGCGTGGAAACAGGACCGTGAACGTCCTTGCTGTTGACGCTTTAAGGCTGAAGCGTTAAGTTGTGATCTGCGGAGCTATCAAGAATATGGACATCATGAAGGAGAACGGAAACAGGGACATCAATTCGCGGGGCCCTGTGGGTGCCGTGATGGTGGTCGGGGCGGGGATCGCCGGCGTCCAGGCATCGCTCGACCTGGCCGATCTGGGGTTCAAAGTCTATCTCGTAGAGCGCGGGCCCGCCATTGGCGGAAAGATGGCCCAGCTCGACAAGACTTTTCCGACCAATGACTGTTCCATGTGTATCCTTTCGCCCAAGCTCATCGAATGTCAACGGAATGCCAACATAGAAATCATCACCCTTGCCGAGGTCCGGGGGATCGAAGGCGATCCCGGCCGCTTCAAGGTTTCTTTGCTCAAGAAACCCCGTTACGTAAACGAAACCCTCTGCACCAACTGCGGGCAGTGCAGTCTTTACTGCCCCCTGCTTGTTCCGGATTCGTACAATGAGGGCATGTCGCCCGTCAAGAACCTGCACATCCATTTCCCCCAAGCTATCCCGGCGGTGCCGTATATAGACGCCGCCAAGTGTCTGTTCATGGCACAGGGCGTATGCCATATCTGCTCGTCGGCGTGTCAAAGAAAAGCCATTGATTTCACCCAGCAGGAAGAAGTCATGACGCTGGATGTCGGCGCCGTGATCCTGTCGCTGGGCTTTGAGCCCTTTGATCCGAAACTGAAACCGAGTTACGGCTACGGGAAATTCCCCGACGTGCTGACGAGCATGGAATTTGAGCGCATCCTATCGGCCACCGGCCCCTTCCAGGGGCACGTCCGCAGGCCTTCAGACGGTCGAGAGCCCAACAAGATCGCCTGGATTCAGTGCGTCGGATCCAGGGATCCGTCCGTGGGCAGAGGCTACTGTTCATCGGTCTGTTGTATGTACGCCATCAAGGAGGCGATGCTCGCCCACGAGCATGGGACCGCAGATCTGGACACGGCCATCTTCTACATTGACGTGAGGACGCCGGGGAAAGACTTCGAGAAGTTTTACAACCGGGCGAGGCAAGAACACGGAATTCGCTTTGTCAAGTCGAAGATAGACACCATTTTGTCGCATCCCGACACCGGCGAGCTCCTCATCCGGTATGTGGATGAAGCCGGTCGCAGGGTGGATGAAGTTTTTGACATGGTGGTCTTGTCCGTGGGCCTGGGGACATCTCAAGAGGCTATTGAGCTGTCAAGGAGGCTGGGTGTTTCTTTGAGTCCGAACGGGTTTTCGGACACCAGCAGCTTTGAGCCGGTGAATACCTCCAGGCCCGGGATCTATGTGTGCGGGGCTTTCCATGGGCCCAAAGACATTCCCGAGTCCGTCATGCAAGCCAGCGCCTCGGCCGGCGCCGCATCAACCCTTCTGGCCTCTGCACGAGGCAGTCTTACCGAGGCCCATGGGTATCCGGAAGAAAGGGATGTCAGCGAAGCGGAGCCTCGCATCGGGGTTTTTGTCTGTCATTGCGGCATCAACATCGGGGGTGTGGTCGATGTCCCGGCGGTGGTGGCGTATACAAGGAGTCTGCCCCACGTTGTCCATGTCGATGAAAACCTTTTTTCCTGTTCTCAAGATACCCAGAGTGCGATCAAACAGGTCATTCAGGATCATCGCTTGAATCGCTTTGTGGTCGCCTCGTGTTCACCCAGGACCCACGAGCCGCTTTTCAGGGAAACCCTGCGCGAAGCCGGGCTTAACCAGTACCTGTTCGAGATGGCCAATATTAGAGATCAATGCTCGTGGGTGCATATGCACGAGCCGGAGAAGGCCACGGAGAAAGCCAAGGATCTGGTCCGGATGGCGGTTGCCAAAGCGACCTTGATACAGCCGCTGTCTGAGCCGACCGTCCCAGTCACCAAGACCGGTCTTGTGGTGGGTGCCGGCGTGGCGGGTATGACATCGGCCCTGAATCTGGCGGAACAGGGATATGAAGTCCATCTGGTCGAGCGCCGGAAGTCTCTGGGAGGACAGGCTCGCAAGCTCTATGAGACCTGGAAGGGGGAGCAGGTCCGGACGTATCTTGAAGGCTTGACTAAAAGGGTTCAGGACCATCCGGCGATTCATCTGCACGTGGAGAGTCATGTCGCAGGGGTGGATGGATTCGTGGGCAATTTCGAATCGACCATCGTGGGGGCCGACGGGCAAGAGCGGCGGATTGCCCACGGCGCGACCATCCTGGCGACAGGCGGCGAGGCCTACAGACCCGGCGAATATCTTTACGGTCAGGATTCCCGCATATTCCTGGCCCTGGATCTCGATAGGGAGATGAGGGAAAACCGGGAGAGATTTGAGCAAGCCGACACGGCAGTTTTTATCCAGTGCGTCGGTTCCCGGGAACCCGAAAGACCTTACTGCAGCAGGGTGTGCTGTACCCACTCCGTACACAGCGCGTTGAAGCTCAGGGCCCTCAACCCGGACATGCAAATTTACATCCTGTATCGTGACATCCGGACGTATGGAGAGCGCGAAGATATCTACCGGGAGGCCCGCTCAAAAGGGATCGCCTTTATCAGGTATCGGCTGGAAGATAAACCGAGGGTCGTGGAGCAAGACGGCCGGCTGATCATCACGGTGACGGACCAAATGCTCCAATGCCCGGTGCAAATTGACGCGGACATCTTGACTCTGGCGTCAGCCATCATCCCCTGCAATGACAATCCTGCCTTGTCCAAGCTTTACAAAGTCGCTTTGAACCAGGAACGGTTTTTTCTGGAGGCCCATGTCAAGCTACGGCCTGTTGATTTCGCGACCGACGGCATCTATCTGGCCGGGCTTGCCCATTACCCCAAGCCCATAGAGGAAAGCATTGCTCAGGCCCTGGCAGCGGCCGCCAAGGCAGGAGCGCTCCTGAGCCGGGATACGATCGTCACCCCCGGCGTGATCGCCCAGGTGAATGAGGAGCTTTGTGTGGGTTGTGGCTTGTGTGCTGAATTGTGTCCCTTCAGAGCGATCCAGGTCGAAGAGACGGAAGACGGTCGAAAAGCGCGGGTCATTGATGTGGCCTGCAAGGGGTGTGGGGTCTGCGCAGCCACATGCTATCGTCATGCCATCGGGATCAATGCTTTTACCGACGAGCAACTCGACTCCCAGGTCAAGGCGTTTCTGGGGAAGTAGGCATTTTAGCTCACTTTTCGAAAGGGGGAATGATCATGGCAGCAAAGCTTATCAAAGGGGGAGAGATTTCTAAACAGATTCGTGAAGAAATCGCCAAAGAGATTGCGGACCTCAAAGAAAAGCACGGTGTCACGCCGGGACTGGCCACGATTCTGGTGGGTGACGATCCGGGCTCAAAGGTTTATGTGGGACAAAAGGAAAAGGCCTGTAACAGTCTGGGCATCTATTCCGAGAGGACGGATCTGCCCGCAGAGACTTCAGAGGGAGATCTTCTCGATCTGGTCAGGAAGCTGAACGATGACCCCAAAATCCACGGGATTTTAGTGCAGCTTCCACTGCCCAAGCACATCAATGCAGAGCGCGTCATTTACACGATCAATCCCGACAAGGACGTCGATTGCTTCCATCCGGTCAATGTGGGCAAACTCATGATCGGCACCGGTACGTTTCTGCCGTGCACGCCTCATGGGATCGTAGAAATGTTGAGGCGAACAGGCGTTGCCACAGAAGGCAAACACGTTGTGGTGGTCGGAAGAAGTAACATCGTCGGAAAACCCATGGTAAACCTTATGCTGCAAGCCCCTCCCGGAGGAAATGCCACGGTGACCGTCTGTCACACGGGGACAAAAGACCTGGGCGTCTTTACGAGAATGGCCGACATCCTGATCGTGGCCGTAGGTCATCCCAAGACGGTCACTGCGGACATGGTGAAGGAAGGTGTTGTGGTGATTGATGTGGGGGTCAATCGTATTGGCAAAACGCCTGAAGGGAAGGCTATCCTGGTGGGTGATGTGGACTTCGAGGGGGTCCAGGAAAAGGCCGCAGCCATCACGCCTGTGCCCGGCGGGGTCGGCCCCATGACGATTACCATGCTGATGAAAAACACAGCCGTGGCTGCCAGGCGGACGATCGGCGCCTAACAATGAATCCTGGAGGAAAAAGCAAGATGGATAGAAAGATCGTGCCCTTTACCCGGCATCAGTGTGAAGGCATCGCCTGTGAGGCCAGCATGTGCATTCTAAAAGAGGCGGCTGAACAGGGCGTCAAGACTTACGTCCAGCGGATGGAAGACCGTACCATTCAGCCGTGCTTGTTCGGCCAGGGGGGCACCTGCTGCCGGAACTGTTCTTTTGGCCCCTGTATGATGATTGAGAATGATCCGACATCGATCGGGATTTGCGGGGCCACTGCGAGTACGGTGGCGGCGCGTAATTTCTGCCGAATGGTCGCATCCGGGGCTGCCGCTCATATGGATCATGGCCGTGAGGCAGCCCTGACTTTTCTGGCCTCTGCCAAGGGGGAGGCCCCATTTGAAATCCAGGATGAAAAGAAGGTTCGTTTCCTGGCCGAACTTTACCGGGTGAAGACTGAAGGGCGAAGCAAGCAGGATATTGCCATCGAGTTGGGAGAGAAAGTTCTTGCCGAGTTTGGGCAGCAGGAAGGGGCCCTGGTCATGACGAAACGGGCCTGCTCGAAGCGCCAGGCGCTTTGGAAAAAAGTGGGTGTCACCCCCAGGGGTGTTGACCGGGAAGTGACCGAGATCATGCACCGCACCCATATGGGCACGGACCAGGACTACAGGAGCCTCATCTTTCAGGCGACCCGTTGTGCCCTGGCTGACGGGTGGGGTGCTTCCATGATAGCGACGGAGTTGCAGGATGCTCTGTTCGGAACGCCTGTGCCTCTCAGAACAGTGGTGAACCTGGGCGTCCTTTCCGCAGATCATGTTAACATCGTGCTTCACGGCCACGAACCTCAGGTTCCGGAGGCCATGGCCATCGTGGCTCAGGATCCGGAAATTCTAGCCGCCGCGCAGGCGGTCGGGGCCAAGGGGGTCAACCTGGCGGGCGTGTGCTGCTCGGGCAACGAAATCCTGATGCGCCGCGGTGTTCCTATTGCAGGAAGCTTTACGCAGCAGGAAGTCGTGCTCGCCACCGGGGCGGTCGAGGCGATGATTGTGGACGTGCAGTGCATCATGCAGGGGCTGGCGGAGGTTGCCAAGTCTTACCATACGGAGTTGATTACGAGTTCACCGAAGGCCAGGATTGAAGGGGCCACCCACATTGAGTTTGACCACCACCATGCCCTGGAGATCGCCAAGGAGGTGATGCTTCGCGCGATCGCGAGATACCCGCAAAGAAAGAAGGTGCATATTCCAGACCGTAAGATGGATGTGGTGGCGGGCTTCAGTCATGAGACCATCAATCATATGCTGGGCGGGGCCTTCCGGGGATCGTACCGGCCCCTGAATGACAACATTATCAACGGCCGCATCCGCGGTGTGGGCGCGGTTGTGGGGTGTGACAGCTGTCGTGTGGAATCGGGACGGATGCACACCACCGTGGTCCAGGAACTGATCGCCAACAACGTCCTTGTGCTGGTGACCGGATGTGCGGCGACCGCTTGCGGCAGGGACGGATTTTTGAGACCTGAAGCCGCCGAACTGGCGGGACCCGGCCTGAGGGAAGTTTGTGAGACCGTGGGTATGCCGCCTGTTTTGCACATGGGTTCCTGTGTGGACAACAGCCGTATCCTGATCGCCGCCACAGAGATTGTCAAAGAAGGCGGGCTCGGGGACGACATCAGCCAAATTCCTGCAGCCGGTGCCGCCCCGGAGTGGATGAGTGAGAAGGCGGTGGCGATCGGCCACTACTTTGTGGGAAGCGGCGCCTATGTTTTATTCGGAAGAACCTTTCCCACGATGGGGAGCAAGGTTGTGACCGACTATCTGTTCAAAGATATTGAGAAGGTTTACGGCGGGCGCTGGGGGGTTGAGTCGGATCCCACGGAGATGGCCCAGATGATGATCCGACAAATCGACGCCAAGCGGGAGGCTTTAGGGATTCAGGAGAAGAAAGAAAGGGTGCTTTTTGATATGGCCATGAGGCGTGAGATGTAGCCATGAACGCGGAACGAACGAGTCATCCTGAAGAGCCTGCATATCCGCCGTGCAAGTCGGCATGCCCCATTCTGACCGACGCGAGGGAATACATTCAACTGATTGCGGAAAGAAAGTATGACGAGGCCTACGCCGCCATCAGAAGACAGAATCCTTTGCCCGGTGTGTGCGGCCGTATCTGCACGCATCCCTGTGAGGCCGTCTGTAAACGGGGCCAGGTCGGTGAACCGATTGCCATTGCCGCATTGAAACGCTTTTCGTGTGACGGCCCCCGGAGACAGCCCTATCAGGCGATTTTGCCGGAAGCACCGACAGGACATGCTGTCGCTGTCATCGGTTCGGGCCCTGCCGGACTTTCCGCGGCCCATGATTTGGCCCTGCTCGGCCATCATGTCACGATTTTTGAGACCCTGCCCGTCCTGGGGGGGATGTTGCGGGTGGGGGTGCCCGAATATCGTCTTCCAAAAGATGTGGTGGAGCAGGAAATCCAGACCATTCTTGACCTGGGCATCGAGGTCAAGACCGGCGTTCGAATCGGTGAGGAAATCACGCTTGCAGACCTTTTTGAAAAGGGTTACGGGGCCGTGTTTTTGGCCGTCGGCGCCCATAAAGACCGAAAGCTCGGCATTCCGGGCGAGGAAGCGCTTGAAGGGGTCGTCGCGGCGGTCTCTTTCCTTCGAGGCATCAGCGAGGGCAAAGCCCCTGAGGTGGGTCGTAGGGTGGCTGTGATCGGCGGAGGAAACACAGCGGTTGATTCGGCCCGCAGCGCGCTCCGGCTGGGATCCGAGGCGGTCACCATGGTCTACCGAAGATCAAAAGAGGAGATGCCTGCCGCGCGGGAGGAAATTGAAGAGGCTATCGAGGAGGGTATCGAGATCGCCTATTTGACGTCGCCCGTTGAGATCCTTGGAACCCATGGGCGGGTTTCCGGTTTGAAATGCATCGAGACTGCATTGGGAGACGCCGATGCCGGCGGCCGGCGGAGCCCGAAACCTGTGCCGGGATCCGAATTTGTTTTGGATGTGAACATGGTCATTGCAGCGATTGGCCAGGCGCCTGAATCGTCTTGTTTCGGGGACGACTTGGAGGTTTCCGCGCAGGGAAACAGGATCGTGGCAAAAGACCCCGAGACATTAGCCACAAGCATTCCCGGCGTCTTCGCAGGGGGTGATGCCGTGACCGGGCCGGCCACGGCGATCAAGGCCATTGCCGCAGGCCAACGGGCCGCCAGGGCCATCGATCTTTACTTGAAGAGAACATCGGAAGATGCCTCTGAGTCTGCCGGCGATGTTCGACCTCAAGAAATCTCCGGACCGGTGATGGAAAAAACCCGAAGATTTGCAAGATCTCGACCCCCGAGGGTTCCGGTCCGTGATCGGCTCAGGGACTTTGGCGAAGTGGTTTCCGTTCTGTCCGAGGATCTTGCGACTCAGGAAGCCCTGCGGTGCCTGCACTGTCATCTGGGTGCCAGGGTTGACCAGGAAGCGTGCGTGTCCTGTCTGACCTGCGTGAGGATTTGCCCCCTGCAGATACCCAAGGCGAACAAGATGGGCGAGATTACCATCGATCCCGTTGACTGCCAGGCGTGCGGCATGTGCGCGATGGAGTGTCCGGTTCGGGCCATTGACATCCGTCTCCATTCGGGCGTTGAGATTTTGGCACAATTAGAGGAAGCGATCGGACAATCACGGTTTGCGGGCCCTTTGATTGTGGGCTTTTTTGACCTCCACGGGACCTTTGGGGTGGAAGACCTGGAGAACCTGAGAGAGAACTATCCGGGCATTGTGCCCGTCACCGTATTCGGGCTGAGGAGGATTGATACGACCCATATGTTGAGGGCCTTTGAGTTCGGCGCGGCAGGGGTTTTTCTTGCGGCCTGTCCTGACGACAGGGACCCATTTCCGGAGACGCGAGACCGGATCAAAAGGCGTGTGGCCCATACAGCGGTCTTGACGGAATTACTGGGCCTGGGCAAAGGGCGTGTTGAGATTTTAGAAATGCCGGATAAAGGACTCATCGATGAGAAAGCCATCGATGAGCTGATTCAAAAAATAAAGGAGATCGGTCCGAGTCCGCTCCGAGTATGAGGAAGATCACGCGTGATCACAGTAGAGCAGAAAGAACTTGAGAAGATTCTGGAGATGACTAAAGGGCGGGGTCGCCTTCTGGTCCTGGGATGTGAGACCTGTGCAGCCATGTCTCTGGCAGGCGGAAAGAAGCAAGCGGAAGAACTTGCCGTGGCCATCCGCGTGGGGAGAAAGCAGTCAAAAGAGGAAGGTGAGGTCGTCGCCGATGCCATTGCCAGGCAGTGCGAGCCCGAATTCGTGGCGCTGATTGAAAAAGAGGTGGCCTCATTCGATACCGTGCTGTCGTTGGCGTGTGGCGCCGGCGTTCAACTCATTGCCGAGCGTTTTCCGGACAAGGTGGTCATTCCCGGTTGTAATACTAGTTTCCTGGGTGTGACCGAGAAACTGGGGGTCTGGTCGGAGCGCTGCGCCGGATGCGGAAACTGCATCCTGGATAAGACCGGAGGGCTCTGCCCGATTGCCAGGTGCGCCAAGCAGCTGTTCAACGGCCCATGCGGGGGCTCCACGAACGGGAAATGTGAAATCAGCAAAGACGTTGATTGTGTTTGGCAATTGATCATTGACCGGCTCACCAGGCTGGACCGGCTGGAGGCGCTGGAAGAGATCTTTCCTGTTAAAGACTGGTCGCCGGCCGGACACGGGGGACCAAGAAGGGTGGTCAGGGAGGACCTGGAACCATGAAGTCGGGGAGCAATCTGGAGAAGATCTTGGAAAGTGGGCAGTTTGCCGTCACCGCCGAGTGCGGGCCCCCCAAGGGAACGTCGGCGATGGTCGTTCAGAGAAAAGGGGAACTTCTCAAATTCTGCTGTGACGCCTTAAATGTCACCGATAACCAGACGGCCATCGTTCGCATGTCCAGTTTCAGCGGATGTGTGCTCCTGAAAGCGCTGGGGGTAGAACCGGTTCTTCAAATGGTTGTCCGGGATCGTAATCGTCTCGCTTTGCAGGGTGACCTCCTTGGGGCTGCGGCACTCGGCATTCATAACGTGCTGTGCCTTTCGGGTGATCATCAGCGTTTTGGAAACCATCCGACCGCTAAAGGGGTATACGACATTGATTCGATCCAGTTTATCAGAACGGTCAAGGACATGCGGGATGAGCACAAATTTATCAACGGGGAAGCGTTTTCCGGGGATGCGCCGTTTTATATCGGTGCGGCAGCCAATCCTTTTGCAGATCCTTTTGAGTTCCGGGTGACTCGCCTGGCCAAAAAAGTCAAGGCAGGGGCGGATTTTATTCAAACCCAGGGCATCTTTGACGTGGCGAAATTTGCCGAATGGATGAAGGGGGTGCGCGACAGGGGCTTGCACGAAAAGACGCATATTCTGGCCGGCTTGATACCGATTAAGTCCGTGGGTATGGCTCGCTACATGGCCAACAATGTGTCCGGCCTCAGTGTCCCGAAGCAGATCGTTGACCGGATGGCGGATACCAAGGATCCCAAGGAAGAAGGCGTGAAAATCTGCCTCGAGACGATTGAGGAAATCATGGATATTGAAGGGGTGCACGGCATTCACATTATGGCCGTGGCCTGGGAGGATATCGTGCCCCGCATTGTTGAAGAGGCGGGTCTCATGCCCAGGCCTGTTGTGTAATGCCTCAGGCTCCACGAGTCACTGGTCGAACAAGGGGGGGAGGACATAGGAATGAGTGCTAAGATCTTGGTGGTGGACGACGACCCGGACATGCGGGAAGCTTTGCAGATGATCTTAGAGTCTGCTGACTACACGGTGGTCTCGGCCGAGGATGGGGAACAATGCCTCTCCATGCTGAAACAAGAGCAGCCCGATTTGCTCATCCTCGACTTGCTCATGCCCCGGATGGATGGATTCGAGGTCTGCAAAGCGCTCAAGGATCCCCGGTACGCAAAGTTTGCCCGGATGCCGATCATCATCCTCAGCTCCGTTCAAGCGGGTGTCAGCCAGCGCCGATATGAACTGGAAACCGGCGTACAGCTTGACGTGGACGACTATGTCGAGAAGCCCATTGAGGGGCGCGTGCTGATCGAACGGGTCGGAAAGATTATCAAAAGAATCTCATAAGATTGAAAGGAATCTTGGGGGTGGCCATGAAGAAAGTCTTGTTGGTAGACGACGACGTTGACTTTTGCGAGGCAGTCCAACTCCTTTTGGAAGCCAAGGGGTATCAGGTTGTTCTGGCGCATAACGGAAAGGAAGGGCTCGATCAGGCGCGCGCCGAGAAACCGGGATTAGTCATTCTGGATGTGATGATGCCTGAGCTGAATGGATATGACGCCTGCGTCGTCATGAAGGCGGACGAAACGTTAAAGAAAATTCCGGTGATTCTGCTGACAGCCGTTGACCAGTCTGTCTTTAAGACGACCTACACCCCGCATATGGGACTGATGACCGAGGCCGATGATTATATTGCCAAGCCGGTAGAACCTGAAGAACTGGTCAAACGGGTGGAGAATTTTCTGGGTAAAGGTTCGTGAACCGATGTTGATCAAGCCGAGCATGAATATTCTCGTCGTGGAAAGCGATATCGGCATCATGCAGACGTGCCGGGAACTTTTGCTGGATGAGGGTCACAGGATTCGCACAGCGGAGTCGGTTGAAGAGGCGCTTGGCATCATCCAGAAACATCCGGCGGATGTTGACATCATGCTTCTTTCCCTGGAATTTCCCGGGCGGGGAGGCCGGGCGCTGATCGAGACGCTTCAGAGGGCCAGGCCTGAGATCCTGATTATGGGAATGTCCGCTGACTGCGGCGAGGAGGCCCTGGAGGCTATGCGCGCCGGGGCGTATGACTGCATTCGAAAGAGTTTCACGCCGGATCGCTTCTGGATGAAACTGAATCGCGCCATAGAGGCTTTCAGGCTCAGACGCCAATTGGGGGTGCTGACGCGGCAGAGGCAAGCATCCTTATCAACGATCCGGCATGACCATAATCTGCTTGCCATTATTCAGAGCATTACAGACGGCGTGGTCGTCACGGACTGGCAGACAAATATCGTTTTGTTCAATGAAAAGGCCGCCCGGCTTTTTGATTTAACCGAAGAAAAGTCGATCGGGCATCCGGTTTCTATGTGTCTGGCATCCGATGAATTGCTATCCTTTTTCATGCGAGCCATAAAATCGGACCCTTCTCTTGCCACCCTGATGGCGGGGGAAGAGCCTATTGTGAAAGTCCGTGACAAGACCCTGAGGGTGCATCTGGACTCTGTAACCAGTGAGACCGGCACCGTCATCGGCGCGGTGGCGGTATTTCACGATGTGAGCAAGGTCAAGGCCATGGACAAACTCAGATCTGATTTCCTCTCCATGGTCTCCCATGAGCTCAAGGCGCCCTTGAGTTCTCTGCTGATGCAGATTTCCGTGATTTTAGACGGATTGGCCGGAGAGCTCACCGAAAAACAGCGCGATTTGCTCAGTAAGGCCAAGGAAAAGACCAAGGGCATGATTACGCTTGTGAACGATCTGCTCGATTATCGCCGTGTTGAGGAAGGCAAATCGATCCAGAAGATTGAAAGCCTGGATCTGGGGGAGATTTTGGACAGAACCGCGGAACTCATGCGTCTGTCGGCCGAAGAGAAAGAGATTAAAGTGACTTGTGACACCTCGCACGATCTTCCGTCGTTCAGCGGCGATCGAGGGGGCATCGAAGCCATTTTTGTCAACCTGATCAGCAATGCCATCAAATACACGCCAAAAGGCGGCAACGTCCAGGTGAGCCTCCACAAGGCGGGCAAGGACATCCGATTCAAGGTCGTGGATGACGGTATCGGGATTCCAAAAGAGGATGTCGGCCGGATTTTTGAGAAATTCTATCGCATTAAAACCGAACAGACCAAGAGTATATCGGGCTCGGGGCTTGGGCTTTCTATCGTCAAGGGTATTGTGGAAGCTCACAACGGTTCCATCCACGTGGAAAGCGAGGTCGGCAAGGGGACGACGGCTATCGTGTCTCTACCCGTGGAAGAATAGAGTAAGGTTTTGGAGGTAAGACAATGATTATCGCAGAACAGAAACCGTTGGCCGAAATACAGGAAATGCTTGCGCCATACCGAAAGATTTTGGTGGCCGGTTGCGGGACCTGCGCGGCATTTTGCTCTGCAGGGGGACCCGAAGAGGTGGATAAGCTCGCAGCCGCGCTCGTCTCTGCAGACCAAAATAAGGGTGTCGGAACGACTTCAATTCCCAGGCAGTGTGCGGAGAAGTTCATTGACCGGCTGGAAAACAAGATCGGTGATCATGAAGCGATTCTCTCGATGGCCTGTGGAAACGGGGTTCAGGCCGTTGCGACCCGCTTTCCCGACATGCCGGTTTTGCCCGCCCTGAACACCCGGTTTATCGGGGTGGAAAAGGAACCGGGTGTCTGGACCGAGAATTGTCTCGCCTGCGGCGATTGCATTCTATGGAGGACCGGTGGGGTGTGCCCTGTAACGCGGTGTGCCAAGAGCCTTCTCAATGGTGCGTGTGGGGGCGCCTCGGACGGCAAATGTGAGGTGTCCAAGGAGCGGCCTTGTGCCTGGCAGGAGATTTACTACGCTCTCAAGCGGTTGAACATGTTGCATTATCTGAAGGAAAAACCCCAGATAAAGGACTGGCCCATTCATCCGGGCAGGGTGGTGAGAGAAGATTTGCGGCAAGTCGAAGTAACCTAAAAGAGGTGTGTCATGAGTTTTAGAGAAGCCATCGAATCGGGGAAATTTCTGGTGACCGCCGAACTCGGGCCGGGCAAAGGAACGGACGTGGCGCATCTGCTGAAAGAGGCCGAGAGCATCAAGGACCGGGTCGATGCCATCAATGTGACCGACCTGCAGAGTTCGGTCATGCGGTTAGGCTCCATGGCCGTTTGCCACATGCTCACAGACTTGGGGATCGATCCCGTCTATCAGGTGACCTGCAGGGACCGCAACAGGCTTGCACTCCAGTCGGATCTTCTCAGTGGTTGGGCCCTCGGGGTCAGAAATATCTTAGCCCTTACCGGGGATCACCCTTCCCTTGGGGATCATCCCACGGCAAAGCCGGTTTTCGATCTGGACTCGGTCTCGTTACTTCAAGTCATCGGGACGTTGAACTCGGGATCCGACATGTCCGGAAATGAACTGCACGGTAAACCCGATTTTTTGTCCGGAGCCGTGGTGAATCCCGGGGCCGACAACGAGGCGGCCATGGAACTTCAGATCATGAAGATGGAGAAAAAGATTGAGGCCGGAGCCAGATTTTTTCAAACGCAGGCGGTCTATGACCTGGATGCGTTTGAGCAATTCATGAAACGCGTTCAAGGGCTGGGCGCGAAAGTGTTAGGAGGCATTATCCTCTTGAAATCAGTCGGTATGGCCCGGTTCATGAATAAGAACATCGCGGGTGTCTTTGTTCCGGAGCCCCTTATACAAGAATTAAAACAGGCGGAAGACAAGGCTCGGGCCAGTATGGACATCGCCGTGCGTTTGGTTAAAGGGATGAAGGATCTATGCGACGGCGTTCACATCATGGCCATGGGCTGGGAAAGTAAGATACCACCCATTCTGGATGAAGCAGGGCTGTAGGGAGGCAGAATAATGTCATTTGAAGTCCCCAAGATTTCTTACAACGGCGTGGTTAAGGAAATTCCCTTAGGGAAAGAGGCGAGTCCGGTGATTGTGGGTGGAGAAACCTGCTATCCTTTTTACCTCTTCGAGGGCCAGATGCCCCACCCGCCCAGGATTGCCATGGAGGTTCTTGATGCGCCGCCCGATGACTGGCCTCCGGCGGCCCTGGATCCCTTTGCGGATGTTGTCCATGATCCGGCTGCATGGGCGCAAAAATGCGTGACCTCTTACGGCGCAGACATGATCGCATTGCAACTCGCCAGCACAGACCCCAACGCCCAGAATACGCCGGCGGCCCAGGCCGTGGAGGTGACCAAGAAAGTGGTGGCAGCCATTGAGGTTCCTCTGATTGTATGGGGAAGCGGAAACCTGGAAAAGGATACGGAAGTGCTCAAGGCCGTCGCAGAGGCGTGCACGGGGCAAAACCTCATCCTGGGTCCCGTGGTAGAAGGGAGCTACAAGGCTGTGGGGGCGGCAGCCCTTGCCTTTCAGCACACCATCGCAGCGTCCACACCCATCGATGTGAACCTGGCCAAACAGCTCAACATTTTGCTGGGCAACCTGGGTGTGCCCGACGAGCGTATCGTGATGGACCCCACCGTGGCGTCTTTAGGCTACGGGCTGGAGTACTGCTACTCGGTCATGGAACGAGACCGGATGGCTGCCCTCACGCAGGAGGATGAGAGGCTGCAGTTTCCTCTTGTGTGTAACCTGGCCAAGGAGGTTTGGAAAGTCAAAGAGGCAAGGTTGAGCGGCGAGGAGGCCCCGACGCTGGGCGATCCTCTAAAAAGGGGTGTGCTCCTTGAAGCGATGACAGCGGTCATGCTCCTGATTGCAGGAGGCGACATTGTCATTATGCGGCATCCCGACGCCGTGCAGTTAGTGCGAGGCTTTGTTTATGACTTAACTGGTGTCCATCCATAAATGGCCCTTTTTCCGATGAGCTGCGTTCTCCGCGAGTTTCTGTCTGCGGAGTACGACATGTACGCCTCAACAGAAACCCCTGCCCGCCATCGGCCTGGCCTTCAGGCGTGGCAGGCGGGCTTGTGCGGCCTTGCTCATCGAAAAAACTGCTCATTTCTGGATTGGACGCCACGCAGTGCCCTTTTGGACTCATGGATGGGCACTAACTGGAAAATGATTTTCATCACAGAGACAAACCCGGATTTGGGTAAACTCAAGGAGACGAGAGGGTTAAGCAGTGTCAAAGATTATTTGTTCCGCGGCAATTCGTGGCGCCCATAAGATTCTGGATAGGGCGGAAGAAAAATACCAGGAAGCCTTGACAAAATGGGGGGCCGAGCAAGAGATCGGTTTTCCGAACACGGCTTATTACCTTCCCATCATTTACGGCATGATCGGCATTCCCGTGCAAAAGCTTAAAGATGTGGAGCAGGTTCTGAAGAGATGCAGGTCATTGCTGCCAGACATGGTGTCGGACCGTGTGTGGCTTCCCTATCTGGCCCCTGCCCTCGAAGCCGGCATGGCCACACTTTTTGCCGAAGAAATTATCGAGGCCATCCGTTATCTGGAGTTTCCGGATTTCTATACCAAGGCCGAGGACCCTTCGGATGGAAATCTCTGGTTGGGCGCAGCCGATGACATTATATTGCGGAAGCGAGGCGTGGAGTTCGTTGACGGCACGGCGCCCGGGTTTGCCGCCATTCTTGGCGCACCGCCGACCAAGGAAATCGCTGTTCAGCTTGCTCAGGAACTCCAGGAAAAGAACCTGTATGTGTTCATGTGTGCCGACCACGAGGGACGAACCATGTCTGAGCAACTGGTCGAGGCGGGGATACAGATCGGCTGGGGCACGCGGCTCGTTTCCTTCGGGCCCGAGTACACGGCCACGGCATTTGCCTTGGGGTTTGCCACGCGGGCTGCCATGTCTTTCGGCGGCGTGAAGCCCGGAGATTTCAAGCGTAATCTTCTCTACAACAAGGATCGTATCTTTGCATTTGCCCTGCCTCTGGGCACGGTCACGGACGAATGGTATGCCAACGCGGCTGGTGCCATCAACTATGGTTTTCCGGTCATTGCCGACACACCCATTCCTGAAATTCTCCCGACCGGTATCTGCACTTACGAGCATGTGGTTTCCAATGTCCCTCACGACCAGCTGGTCTCCCGGGCCGTTGAGGTCAGGGGGCTGAAGGTCACGGTCGCCAGGGTCCCCATACCGGTCTCCTACGGACCGGCTTTTGAGGGGGAGCGGGTCCGCAAGGATGACCTTTACCTGGAGTGCGGGGGCGGCAAGACTCATGCCGTGGAATGGGCGACCAGCAAGGATATGGACGAAGTGGAAGATGGCAGAATCGAGCTTTTTGGTCATGATGTGGACGATGTGCAGCCCGGGGGGAAGCTTCCCCTTGCCATTGTTGTTGAGTTTGCGGGCCGGAAGATGCAGGAGGACTTTGAGCCGATCCTGGAGAGGCAGATTCACCATTTTGTGAACTATGCCCAGGGGCTGATGCACATCGGTCAGAGGGATATCACCTGGATCAGGATGTCCAAGGCGGCTGCCGAAAAGGGGCTCAAGCTCAAGCACATAGGCGACATTCTCCACGCGAAGTTTCATCAGGATTTCGGCGCCATTTTCGATAAGGTCCAGGTCAAACTCTATACGGAAGAAGACAAGGTCAACGAGATCCTGGAAAAGGCGAGGGAGGTCTACCACCACAGAGACGTCCGTATCGAGGGGATGACTGACGAGACGACGGAAACCTTTTACTCCTGTACGCTTTGCCAGTCCTTTGCCCCCAACCATGTGTGCATCATAAGCCCGGAAAGAACAGGGCTCTGCGGGGCTTATAACTGGATGGACTGCAGGGCTTCCTATGAGATCAATCCCACGGGTCCTAATCAGCCCGTGGAGAAGGGTGAGTGTTTGGATCCCAAGCTCGGACAGTGGAAGGGGTGTAACGAATTTCTTTACAAGGCGTCACGTCAGGCGCTCGATCACTACAATTTCTACAGTATTGTAAACGACCCCATGACGACCTGTGGATGTTGTGAATGCATTGCCGCCATCGTGCCTATCTGCAACGGCGTCATGACGGTCGACCGTGATTATATGGGCATGACGCCGTGCGGAATGAAATTCACGACCCTTGCCGGGACGATCGGGGGCGGGGTGAGCGTGCCCGGTTTTGTGGGGCATGGGAAGTATAACATTACTCAAAGAAAGTGGCTCATCGGTGATGGGGGGATCCAGCGTCTCGTATGGATGCCGAAGCGTCTGAAAGAAGAGGTTGGAGAGCGGTTGAAGAAACGAGCGGAAGAAATGGGCATTCCGAACTTGCTCGATATGATCGCCGATGAAACCATAGGGACGACTGAAGAAGAGATTCTCCCATTTTTGGAGGAGAAGGGACATCCCGCCTTGGGCATGGACCCGCTTTTGGGATGATGATAATTGAACCACGCCTGGCCCGGCACTCCGGGGCGCAGAAAGGGAAATTCTAAGCACCAAATGCTAAATCCTAAACAATTTCAAAACTCAAAATTTCTAATGTTCTAAATAGGTCTTGGAGTTGGATCATTTGAAATTAGGATTTGTTTGGGGTTTAGATATTGGGATTTGGGATTTTTGATGCCGTGTTCACCGGGGGCGTGGAAGGCCGGTGACGAATAAATAAACGTGGAGGAACGGTATGGCGTTGACGGGAATTCAGATTTACAAGCTTTTGCCCAAGACCAACTGCGGGGAATGCGGCGTGCCCACGTGCCTGGCCTTTGCCATGAACCTGGCCGCCGGCAAGGCAGAGCTGTCTGCCTGTCCCTATGTTTCAGAAGAGACCAAGGCCGAATTGGCTGATGCCTCGGCACCACCGATCCGCGTCGTGGAGGTCGGCACCGGAACGCGGAAACTGAAGATCGGTGGTGAAACGGTGCTGTTCCGCCACGAAAAAACCTTTGTGAATGCGCCTGGCATAGCGGTCCTTGTCACCGATGAGATGACTGAGGACGAGGTGGCGGGCCGCCTGGAGCGATTCAAAACCCTGGAATACGAACGGGTGGGTCTGACGCTGAGAGCGGACCTGATTGCCGTGAAGTCGAATTCGGGCGACGCTGCAAAGTTTGAAGCCCTGGTCACCAGGGTGAAGAATGGAACGGATGGCGGCATCATCCTGATGACCCAAGACCCGGGTGCCATGGCGTCAGGCTTAAAGGCCTGCGCTGATCGTCGGCCTCTTATTTACGCAGCAACCAAGGACAATGCCGAGGCGATGGCGAAGCTGGCCAAAGAGCACGGATGCCCCCTGGCCGTGAAAGGAAACGGCCTTGACGAGGTGTCCGACCTGACGACCAAACTGACTGAAGAAGGCGTGAAGGACCTTGTCATTGACTCGGGAGCGCGAGAAGCAAGAAAAGCCTTTGAAGATCAGATATTCATTCGCCGCGGGGCTCTCCTTAAGAAGTACAAGCCTTTTGGATTTCCCACCATCGCCCTGCCCTGTGAGATGACCGATGACCTCATGAAAGAGTCATTGATCGCCTCCATGTTCGTGGCCAAGTACGGCAGCATCATCGTGCTTTCGGATCTGCAGGGGCATAGCCTTTTCCCCCTGCTCCTGGCTCGCATGAACATCTATACGGACCCCCAGCGCCCCATGGCCACGTCAGCGGGGATCTATGAAATCGGAGGGCCCACCGAAGATTCCCCCGTGCTGGTGACGTGCAACTTCTCTCTGACCTACTTTATTGTTTCCGGTGAGATCGAAACAAGCCGTGTGCCGGCCTGGCTGGTGGTCGTGGATACGGAAGGGCTTTCGGTCCTCACAGCCTGGGCGGCCGGCAAATTTGTGGGAGACGCCGTGGGGATGGGGATGAAAAAATGTGGCATCATGGAAAAGGTCAGGCACAAGAAAGTGATTATACCGGGTTACGCGGCAGCTATCCTGGGTGATCTCGAGGAGGAACTGGGAGACTGGGAGGTTTTGGTGGGACCCCGGGAGTCCGCCCATATTCCGGCCTATTTGAAAGAATGGAAGGCGTAAGAAGTGCCTAGAGTGTATAGAGTGAACTAGAGTGACTAAAGTGAACTAAAGTGTGTGGAGTGACTAAAGTGTTTGAAGTGAAGCAAAGCGTCTGCGGAGTGCCTGAAGTGCAATGTCTTAAGAAAACTCTTCGGTTGATCGGATCTTTTTTGGTCTTATAACTCTAGGCACTCTAGCTCACTTTAGACACTTTAGGCACTTAATTTGGGGGAGGTTTCATGATTCTGATTGGTGAAAACCTGAACGTCATGGTCAAAAGAATCGGGCAGGCGATCAAGGAAAGAAACCCGAAGCCGATAAAAGCGCTTGCTGTCGCTGAGGCGGAGGCAGGGGTCGATTATATCGATATCAATATCGGTCCTGCGAGAAAGGGGGGGGCGGAACTGATGTCTTGGATGGTTGAGATCGTCCAGGAAGTCGTCGATCTTCCCCTCTATCTTGATACGACCAACGTGGAAGCCGTTGAAGCCGGTTTGAAGGCTTATAAGAATAAAGGGGGAAAGGCCGTAATCAATTCCATTATGTGTCGCCCGGAAAGAATGGAAGCCGAGATTCCCCTGGCCTGCAAATATGGTGCAGGTATGGTGGCACTCCTCTGGGGTCCGGAGGGGATGCCTCGAGATGCGGCTGAGCGGGGGGCCCTGGCCGCCGACATTCTCCAGCAGGCAGCCGAGGCGGGTGTGGCGGGAGAAGATATCTGGGTCGATCCCATCATCACGCCGGTTAATGTCCAACAGAATCAATTGCTGGAAGTCAACCAATTCATGTCGGAGCTGGAAATGCTCGCAGAAGTTCTGGTTCCCGGTTGCAAGTCAACGTGCGGACTTTCCAACGTTTCGAACGGTGCACCGGAGAATCTGAGGCCTATCCTGAATCAGACTTACATGATGATGCTTGAAAAATTCGGCATGAGATCCTGCATCGTGGATGCCTTTGACAAGGACCTGCACGATATTGCCCGGGGGAAACGGTCGGACATTGCAGCCCTCGTTCATCAGGTGGTGGATGGAAACGAGCCTCACATGGCAAATCTTGACAGGGAAGCCCGGGACTACGTGAAGACGGCCAAGGTTCTTTTAGGACACTCCCTGTACACGGATTCATGGTTGACGCTTTAAGTATGTAGACACTTAAAGTGAACCAAAGTGCTTATAGTTTAGATGTATTCAATTCCCGAATTACATAAGCGAAGGAAGACTCGATGATTTACAGCATTTTCCTTTATACCGCCCTGGCCGTTTTCGCGATCGGCATGGTCTACAGGGTATCCGGCTGGTTCCAATATAAGATCGGTCCGGCGTCGGAAGGCATACCCACATCAAGGCGGATTTCCGCGGCCGCAAGAGGGATCACGGCCACCCTATTCAGCGGTAAGATTCGCACATTGCTGGGGGTCTTTTTTACGGATGTGCTTTGGCAAAGGTGGCTCTTGAAAGAGGATTTTTTGCGTTGGCTTGCCCACATGTGCATGTACGGAGGGTTCGTCCTGCTGCTTCTGATGCACGGGCTCGACAAGCTGGTTACCGCCGTGTTGTTTGACAATTACTACCCCACCCTGAATCCTTTTGTGTTTTTAAGAGACTTCTTTGGCCTAGTCGTGATTGCGGGATTGGCCCTGGCGGTTTTTCGAAGATACTTCCTGAAGGCGCCCCGGCCAAAGTCCACGGGCGTCGACGCTTATGCCATTGTGATCCTGGCCGTGATCATGATTTCCGGTGTTCTTCTGGAAGGGACAAAGATCGTGTCCCATTCCAGATATCAGGAGATGGTGGAAGAATATTCCGGTCTCGGCGAGGATGAGACAGCGGACCTCAAAGCGCTCGAGGCCTACTGGGTGGACAAATTCGGCGTGGTCTCTCCGAGCGTCAAGGGTCCCTTTGACAAGAAGACGCTGGAGGCGGGAAAAGCGCTGCACAACATGAGCTGCGAGAGCTGTCACTCCCGTCCTCAATGGGGATTCATGGGTTATACCGTGGCCAAAGTGGTGAAGCCCGTGGCATTGCCGTTGGACCGTGCGAATGTGCCCGTTCTTTTCTGGTATTTGCACTTCATGGCTTGCTTTGTGGGCCTGGCTTACCTTCCCTTCAGCAAGTTCTTTCATATCTTTGCCACCCCGGTTTATCTGATGGTCGATGCCGTCATGAAAGAGTCTGAATCGGATCCGGCCAATCTGGCAACGCTGGAGGCGATGCAACTTGACGCGTGCACCCACTGCGGACAGTGCACCATACGGTGTTCTGTGGCCGTCGCCTTCTATGAGATAGCCAACCCAAACATTCTGCCGTCGGAAAAGCTGGCCGCATTCAGGACGATTCTTTCCGGCAGAGGATTAAGCAAGCGACCGCTCACGGCGATCCAAGAAGGAAGCCATATCTGCACGGATTGCGGTCGCTGCACAGACGTTTGTCCCATTGGTATCAACCTGGAAGGATTATGGTTCAACCTCAACAGACGGCTGGCTGAAGTCGGCTACCCGAAACCCGAAGCCTGGGCCAGAAAGGCCATGGCAGCTGAATACGATCCGGCCAAGATGCAAGAAAAGCCGCTTTCCCTGACGCCGGCTGACAGGGGATTTGCCGGCGGGTTGACCGGCTCGGCCCAGGCCAACACTTTTTCGGTCTGCTTTGGATGTCAGACCTGTACGAATGTGTGTCCCGTGGTGGGAATGTACGAGAATCCCAAGGAGATTTTAGGCCTTCTGCCTCACGAAATCATGCATGCCCTGGCGTTGAAACAAAAGGCACTGGCCCTTGGCTCCACGATGTTGTGGGACTGTGTGACCTGTTATATGTGCCAGGAGCATTGTCCCCAGGGCGTCAGGGTGACCGACGTGATCTACGAGCTCAAGAACCAGGCTTTGAAACATCTCAAGCAGAGGGCCGCATAATGAACCGGAGTGCACCATGAAATTCGCTCTTTTTCTCGGATGCAATATCCCGATCCGTCTCAAGCAGTATGAGACCTCCTCAAGGGCCGTCCTGGAAGCCCTTGGTGTGAATTTGTTTGATATCGCAGACTTCAATTGTTGCGGGTACCCACTCAGAAACGTTGATCTCAAGGCCTTTGTGCTTTCTGCGGCCAGGAACCTGGCCCTGGCTGAAAAGCAGAACCTCGACCTGCTCGTCTTGTGTCAGTGTGGCTACGGCACTTTTCGAATGGCGGCCCACCTGATGAAAGAAGATGCCGGTTTGCGGGAAGAAGTTAACGGCATTCTCGCCAAAGAAGGCCTGCGATATGGGGGAGATCTTCAGATTAAGCATCTTTTCACCGTACTATCCAAAGACATCGGCGTTGAGACCATCAGGGGGAAAATTACCAGCCCCTATAGAGGTCTCAGAATCGCCACCCACTATGGATGCCATGCCCTGCGTCCAAGCAACATTGTCCAGTTCGATGATCCGTTCGCCCCTTCGCTTTTTGATCGCCTCGTGGAAGTCACGGGGGCCGAGAGCGTAGACTGGCCTGCCAGGCTTGACTGTTGCGGTGCTCCATTGCTGGAAACGAATGATGAACTCTCCTTTGATTTGACTCAGAAGAAACTGGACGATGCGAAAAAGGCAGGCGCCCATTATATGGCGACAGGCTGCAGCTTTTGTCAAATTCAATTCGACGCCATCCAGAAGAGAATCGCGTCCGAGCGGGGGACAAACAATCAACTGCCCGCCATCCTGTATCCCCAACTTCTGGGGCTTTGTATGGGCATAGACAAAGGCGTCCTCGGGCTTGAGAAGCATCAGATTGACATTACCGGGATCGTGAGCTATCTCGTGGCGCCGCAACCTGTTGAATCTGCTTGATATCCCGCCCACGGCGAGCTATTTTTTACATTTTCGCCTTTTCTATTGGTAAAACCGGATAAAAGGAGTGGAAAATGGCAAAAGGAATCACAGTAACCGAGTACATCTTGGCAAAGCAAAAGGAAAAACCCGAGGCGACCGGGGCATTCACCGCACTCCTGGCGGAACTCACGGTAGCCGCCAAGATCATTGCTCAGAAGGTCAACAAGGCAAACCTGACTGAAGATTTAGGGTTCGTGGGGACGGAGTCTTCGAACGAAGATAATTTCCAGCGGCTCATGGAGTTTGCCAATGCCACCATCATCAATCGCGTCAGCCACATCGGGCACCTGTACTGTATGGCCTCAAAAAAGGAAACAGACGTGATTCCCATCCCGCCGAGGGATTCAAAGGGGGAGTACATTCTGGTCTTCGATCCCCTTGGGGGAATTACCAACATCGACGTGCATATGGCGGTCGGTACGATTTTTTCGATTCTCAAGAGGCAAAGTGTGGGGGAGATGGGGCTGATGGCGGATGTGCTCCAGGCCGGTGATAGACAAGTCGCTGCGGGCTATTTCATTTATGGTTCAAGTACGATGATGGTTTACACCACCGGCAGTGGCGTTCATGGCTTCACGCTGGAGCCTAGAATTGGCGAGTTTCTCTTGTCTCACGAAAAGATTCGCATACCCGAGAAGGGAAGGATTTACAGTGTCAATGAAGGAAATTACTACTTTTGGGACGAGAGCGTTCAGAATCTGATTGAGTATTTCAAGACACCGGACATCAAGACGGATCGGCCCTACACCCTTCGCTATACCGGATCTTTTGTGGCGGATTTCCACCGGAATTTGCTCAAGGGCGGCATTCACATGTACCCTGCGGATTCCAAAGACCCCTTGAAACCCCATGGGAAGCTGATGCTCATGTGCGAGGTCAATCCCCTTGCCTTTGTCGCCGAGCAGGCAGGCGGGGCCGCGAGCACGGGCCATGAACGGATTTTGGATGTTGAACCGAAGCACCTTCACGAGAGGGTGCCGGTCTTCATAGGCAGCGCTGCTGATGTCCGCCTGGCCGAGGAGTTCTTGCAGGGAAAGCGGTAGGGAGGGTTCATGTTCGAGGCGCGGTTAAGGAAGATCCTGTCCGTTTTTCAAGGAAAACGAGGGGCTTTAATCTCCATTCTTCAAAGGGTGCAGGAGGAGTTCGGCTACTTGCCGGAAGAAGCGCTGAAGGAGATTGCGACCTTTTTGAAGTTGCCCAGAAGCCAGGTCTTCAGCGTGGCCACTTTTTATGCTCATTTTTATCTGACCCGGCGCGGTGATCATCTCGTGAGAGTCTGTCAGGGAACCGCCTGCCATGTCCGTGGCGCCAGTGACATCCTGGAGACAGCCCAATATTGCCTGGGCATCAAGACCGGCCAGACTACGGCCGACTACAGTTATAGTCTTGAGCGCGTGGCGTGTCTTGGTTCATGTGCGCTGGCCCCACTCATGGTGGTTGATGACAGGCTTTATCCGCAGCTTACAACGAACAAGGTTGTTGAAATCTTGAAAAGCGGTAAGGATACTCAAAAGGAAAAGGGAGCGAATTAGGGCTGTTTTCGCACCTGAAACGACCCCGTGTGCGTTGTGGCTGTGAGTTCCGGGTGCCAAAAGAGGTTGCGAAACTTGAGTTAAGGACTAATGAGGCCTTCCCAGAAGAAAATAAAGACCCCCGTGAGTTTAAAGGATTTTCGGGAATCCATCCTCGAGAGGGAGAAGTCGGATGGAAAGACGATTATTGTCTGTTGCGGGACAGGATGCTTGGCGTCTGAAAGCGATGACGTAAGGGAAGCCTTCCTGAACGAAGTTAGGATGCACGAGGCTGACGAGGAAATCGCGGTCAGGAAGACAGGCTGCCGCGGTTTCTGCGAACATGGACCCATTGTGGTGGTTGAACCCGACAAGATCTTGTATCACAGTGTAAAGAAAGAGGACGCCGCGGAGATTGTCTCTGGGACCTTAAAAGGCCAAATGGTGGAAAGGCTGATGTATGAAGATGGCGCCACGGGTCAGAAGTGCGCCCACGAAAGCGACATTCCCTTCTACAAGAAGCAGGCAAGGGTTGTCCTGAGGCATTGTGGTCATATTGACCCCACCCGGATTGAGGACTACATAAAAGTGGGTGGCTACGATGCACTGGCGACAACGATTTCAAGATTAAGTCCGGAGGAAGTCATTTCATGCATAAAAGAGTCCGGTCTTCGCGGTCGAGGTGGCGCCGGTTTTCCTACAGGGCGTAAGTGGGAGTCATCCCGGAATGCCCCCGGGGAGGAAAAATATATCATCTGCAACGGCGATGAAGGGGACCCTGGAGCTTTTATGGACCGCAGTGTCATGGAGGGCGATCCCCACAGTGTGCTTGAGGGAATGATCATCGCAGGCTATGCCGTGGGGGCCCAAAAAGGAATCATATACGTGCGGTCAGAATATCCCTTGGCTGTGCGACATCTGGGTACGGCCATTGCCCAGGCCACCGACCTGGGGCTTCTGGGAAATAACATTATGGGAGGCGGCCTTGACTTTCAGATTGAAATCGTGAAAGGCGCGGGGGCTTTTGTCTGCGGGGAATCAACCGCCCTGGTCATGTCCATTGAGGGAAAGCGGGGGCTTCCTAAACCGCTCCCGCGGACCAACACAAGCATTGTCGGACTTTGGGGCATGCCGACTGTTTTGAACAATGTGGAGACCTTTGCCTGTGTCCCAGCCATCATCTTGAACGGTGCAGAGTGGTTCGCCGGCATGGGTACGGAAAAGAGCAAAGGCACCAAGGTATTTGCCTTGACCGGAAACGTGAAGAATACCGGACTGGTGGAAGTCCCCATGGGGACCACTTTGAGGGAAATCATTTTTGACATCGGCGGCGGGATCCGGGGCGACAGGCGGTTCAAGGCGGTACAAACGGGCGGACCCTCCGGGGGCTGCATTCCGGAAAGTCTTCTGGACCTGCCTGTGGACTATGAGTCATTAGCCCGCGTGGGCTCCATCATGGGTTCCGGGGGCATGCTCGTCATGGACGAGAGGACGTGCATGGTGAACATGGCCCGCTATTTTCTTGATTTTGCCCAAAACGAATCGTGCGGTCAGTGCACGTTGTGCAGGTTGGGCACAAAGCAGATGTTCGAAATCCTGGATGACATCACCAAGGGAGACGGCAGGCCTGACGATATCGAAGTCCTGCTGGAACTGGCCGGGGCCGTCATGGCAGGCTCTATATGCGGTTTAGGTCAAACGGTGCCGAACCCAGTCATTTCCACCATCAAGTATTTTCGTGAGGAATATGAGGAGCACATCCACGAGAAGCGTTGCCGGGCCCTCGTTTGCCGGTCTTTGATTTCCTATCGCATCAAGGAGTATCGATGCAAGGCGTGTATGCTGTGCCTGAAAGCCTGTCCCGTTGACGCGATCATTGGGGGAAAAAGACAGGTTCATGAAATCGATCAGAGCAAATGCATCAAGTGCGGCTCTTGCATGCAGGCCTGTCCTCCCAAGTTTAATGCCGTGGAATGTATCTCAGGCCCGGTTAGTCATTAGCCATGGGCCAGTCGTCACCGGTAAAATCGGCCAACGATGGCCGATAACCAATAACTGATAACCAATGACTAGCGAAGTTTCATTAACCATAAATGGTATCAGCGTGAAAGCACAGCCCGGGAGCACCATCCTTGAGGCGGCTCGAAGTGCAGGGGTTTTTATTCCCACGTTGTGCTATTGTCCCGGGCTCACGTCGGAAGGGGCCTGCCGCATATGCCTCGTTAGGATTGAAAAAAAGAAGAAACTTCATCCCGCCTGCCGCACGCCGGTTGAGGATGGGATGGTGGTCGTCACGGACGATGCGGAGATTGATCGGGTTCGCCGCGTCACCCTTGAACTCATCCTGAGCGACCATGATTTCAACTGTCTCCTCTGCGCCAAGAGCGGTACGTGCCGTCTTCAGGCCCTGGTGAACCGTATCGGTTTTGATGAGAAGCGACTCAATCGCTTGCATCGCGTGGCCAAAGACCTTCCGGTGGATACCAGCAATCCCTTCTTCGACTTTAACCCCAACAAGTGTATTCAGTGTGGCATATGCATCCGAACGTGCCGGGAAATTGTGGGCGTGGACGCCGTTGAGATGGCCTATCGGGGCTATGGCCTCAAAATCAGCACCTTTGGCGATAAGCCGTTCGCCGAATCGGTTTGTGTCTCCTGCGGAGAGTGCGTGGAGCGCTGCCCGGTGGGGGCGCTCATTCCCAAGAACACCCAATATCCTACCCGGGAAGTAAAGACCACCTGTGTTTACTGCGGGGTCGGCTGCGGACTTTATCTGGGCGTGCGCGGCGATCACATCGTCAAGGCCCGGGGTGACCACGCGAGCCCGGTCAACCGGGGAGAACTTTGTATTCGAGGCCGGTTCGGCTACCATTTTGTTCACAGCCCCGACCGCCTGTCTGCCCCGCTGGTTCGGGCTTACGATCCCCTTGAAAGTCCCCTGCATGACAGGGGTCGCGGGACCCGGGCCGGCCGGCCTGTAACGGCCCCCTTGATTAAGCAGAAAGGGCGGTTCGTTGAGGTCAGTTGGGAGCAGGCGGTAAAATACGTGGCCAGCACTCTGGTTCATTACAAAGGGGACCAGTTTGCTGCCTTGTCTTCTGCCAAGTGTACCAATGAAGAGAATTATCTTTTTCAGAAATTTGTCAGAACGGTGATGGGAACGAACAACATCGACCACTGCGCTCGGCTCTGACACTCCCCCACGGTAGCCGGTCTGGCTGCCACACTGGGGAGCGGGGCTATGACAAACGCCATTTCTGAAATCGGCGATGCCGCTTGCATTTTTGTCATAGGGAGTAATACGACCGCTGCCCATCCCATCATAGGCAGACAGATCGCCCGGGCCGTCAAAGGGGGGGCCAAGCTCATTGCAGCCGATCCGCGACGAACCGTGATGGGCCGGATGGCCGATATCTGGATCAGACATCAACCGGGAACGGATGTGGCCCTGCTGAACGCCATGGCTGGGGTCATTATTATGGAGAAGTTACTTGACACCGGATTTATCAAAGAACGGTGTGAGGGTTTTGAAGCCTTTGAGACGGCGGTCATGGAATTTGATCTGAAGGAGGCAGGCCGAGTCACCGGTGTGTCTGCCCGGAAGATTGTTGACGCGGCGAGAACGTACGCCTCCTTTTCCCCTGCAACGATCGTTTATGCCATGGGGATTACGCAACACTCCCACGGCACGGATAATGTGACGGCCGTGGCCAACCTGGCGCTTCTCACGGGTAACCTAGGCAAGCCCTCTTCAGGGGTGAATCCGCTCAGGGGACAGAACAACGTGCAGGGCGCCTGTGACATGGGTGCCCTGCCCGACGTGTTGCCCGGTTACCAGAAGGTTAAGGATCCAGCGGTCCGCAAGAAGTTCGAGGAGGCCTGGGGCGCTGAGCTCAACCCGTCACCAGGACTGACTTTGACCGAACTCTTTGAAGCCGTTCATGGAGGCCGGGTGAAGGCCCTTTATATCATAGGTGAAAATCCCGTGGTCACGGAAGCCGATGCCGGCTTTGTTGAGGAAGCAATTTCACGTCTGGAACTGCTGGTCGTGCAGGATCTCTTTCTCACGGAAACGGCTCAGCTCGCCGACGTGGTCCTTCCTGCGGCCAGTTTTGCTGAAAAAGACGGCACTTTCACCAACACGGAACGTCGGGTGCAGCGGGTGCGCAAAGCCATAGAGCCGGTCGGCGGGAGCCGGCCTGACTTGGAGATCATCTGCGACATCGCCAAGAATATGGGGGCCAAAGGGTTTGAATTTGGCAGTGCGGAGGAGGTTATGGAAGAGATCCGCCGCCTGACCCCGCAATACGGCGGGATCACCTATGCCCGGATTGAAGGAACCGGGCTCCAATGGCCCTGTCCGGATGAAGAGCATCCTGGCACCCCGTACCTGTATGCGGAAGGGTTCACTACACCTACCGGTCGCGCAAAGTTGATCCCCGTGACTTACATCCCTCCTGCTGAGACGACCAGCCATGAATATCCACTGATCCTGACCACAAGACGGAGCTTCTTTCATTTCCACAGTACGCTCTCCCATAAGGTCGCCGGGATGAATGTGTTGCGCGCAGAAGAACGGGTGGAGATCAACCCAGTGGATGCGGCGCCCCTGGAGATTGAAGACGGCTACACGGTCAAGGTGACCTCCAGGCGGGGAACGGTTCTGGCCAAGGCAAAGGTTACACAGACAACCCCCCCCGGTGTGGTTTCGATGACCTTCCATTACCCGGAAACCCGAACCAATTTGCTGACCCATGGCGTCCTGGATCCGGTGGCCAAAATACCCGAGTTCAAGGTCTGCGCGGTCAAGGTCGAACGTGAGATCGATTACAAAAAAGATTATGGCGCATGGGGTGTAGGTCGGGTGGGATAAAGCCCGATCCCTTGATTCGACCGAGTGGTCTTACTAATGGGTGCATTAGTCACCCGACATAGGGCCAAATTTCCTTTCTCCGCTGCAGCCTCTTTGGATGCTTCTAAGGCTTGCCCCGGGCGTCCCGAAAACTCGCCCTGACGGGCTCAAACTTCGAACGCTTATCGATCCATGGTCAAAATCAGATGAGAATTGGCGGCAGTCGATTCGCTGCTCTTGGCCTCCAATGCCTTTGGCAGGTTTGCTCGGATTGTTGGAGGAAATGGCTGTAGGCCTGCGTTCAGCGAACCCACTTGCCGCTTGAAGTATCTGGTATCTGGTCCAAGGCGTTCCCCCCGGCTGTTTTCGCACCTAAAGGGACCCTGTATGCGTTGTGGCTGTGAGTTCCGGGTGCCAAAAGAGGGTGCGAAACTTGAGTACTGAGCTTGGCTTCCTTGGTGAATACAGCCGAATTGTTGGCATGGTCCTTGCTCACCTGCCCGGTGTTGGATATATTTCCCATATCTTGTATCATTACATAGAGTGATTCTCAAAATAACATGACCTTTCATGGCAAGATGCGGGCGGGGATCCGCATTTTGGTCTGGTTGGGCACAGTGTGAGGAGAATTTCCATGGCAAGAGCTTCCTTTGAGCCAAGCGAGCAGACGGAATCAGGGGCCAACAAACTCGCAGCGGGCAGGGGATCCGGCGGGTCCAATCGTGTGGCATTGACCATCGATGGGAAAGCCGTACAGGTTCAACCCGGCACAACTCTGCTGGACGCGGCGTACTCTGAGGCAATCGATATTCCCACCCTGTGTAATCATGGCGAACACCCCTGTCAGATGTGTATGGTGGAGATTGAGGGCAGAGAAGGATTAGCCCGTGCCTGCTCTACTGTGGCGGAAGAGGGCATGAAAGTGGTGGCGCAGAGTGACTCGATTCGGGCCCACCGGAAACACGTCTTGGAGCTAAAGCTTTCCAGACACTACGGAGACTGCGTCTCACCGTGTTCTTTGACCTGCCCCGCCCATATAAACATTCAGGGATATTTGAGCCTGATCGCCAAGGGTCAGTATCTTGAGGCGCTCAGACTGATCAAAGAGAAAAATCCTCTCCCGTTGACCACCGGGAGAGTCTGTCCGCACCCCTGTGAGTCCATATGTCGGCGGATTCTGGTGGAAGACCACGTAGCGATAAACCACCTGAAGCGCTTTGTTGCAGACTATGCCATAGAGGTCGAAGAAAGCGATATCTTCGAACCTATGGTGCCTACCGGGCATCATGTGGCTGTCATTGGCGGAGGTCCGGCCGGGTTATCAGCCGCTTACTATTTGGCACGAAGGGGTCACGGGGTCACCATTTTTGAAGCCTTGCCCGAGTTGGGCGGGATTCTCAGATACGCCATTCCCGAGTACCGACTGCCAAAGAAAATCCTGGATCAGGAAATAAGAAACATCATCGCAACGGGCATACAGGTCAGGACCGGACAGCGTTTGGGAAAGGATTTTACACTGGATAGTCTAATAAAAGAAGGCTTTAAGGCTTTCTTTGTAGCGACCGGCGCTTGGCAGACAAAGAAACTGGGTGTCGAAGGGGAGCACCTGGAAGGGGTCATGTCTGGGCTGGAATTCCTCAGAAACGTGCGTACCGGAGGAGATGTTCAGGTGGGCCAAAGAGTGGCTGTGATTGGAGGAGGAAACTCGGCCCTTGATGTGGCCCGGACCTGTATCAGGGTGGGTGCTTCCGAGGTGACCATCGTCTACCGCCGCAGTCGATTGGAGATGCCGGCAAGAGAGCAGGAGGTTAGAGAAACCCTGTCAGAAGGGGTATCCCTACTGCTTGTGGCAATGCCTTCAAGGATTTTGAGAGAGGGTGGGAAATTGAAGCTTGAAGTGCTCCGAACCCGACTGGGTGAACTGGACAAGAGTGGAAGACGTCGCCCCGAACCTGTCCCGGGTTCCGAGATGCTGATGGAAGTGGACAATGTCATCGCTGCGATCGGCCAAAGCCCTGACCTCTCCTTTCTGGCTTCAGGAGGCAAGTTTGGCCACCCTGGCGAGCCCGGGAAGGTCCGTAAGGTTGTCCCGGAAGCTTTCGCCGTGAATACAAAAGGCGTTTTTGCCGGCGGGGACGCGGTGACCGGTCCGAAGACGGTCGTGGCTGCCATAGCAGGCGGCCGGGAGGCGGCTGATTCCATAGACACTTACCTTGGTGGCACCTCCGGGAGACTTCGCCCAAGGCAAGTCTATGTGACTCGAGGGGCGAATATAGATCAGGTGGCCCTGAAGAACTTTGAAGGCATCCAGATCGAGCCAGGTGAGCAGATTCCTGAGCGCCCGCCTCATGTCCGTGTAAGGGATTTTTGCGAATATAACTTGGACTTTTCTGCAGACATGGCCCTTCGAGAAGCCAATCGGTGTCTGGGTTGTGGTTGTGTGGCCTTGTCCAAGTGTGAACTGCGAAAACTGGCCATGAGATACGATGTGGATCTCTCTGTTTTGGCAACTCCCAAAACCCCCGAGTACCGGGTAGACGAAAGCCATACTTTTATCAAAATTGATCCCAATAAATGTATTTTTTGCCAACGCTGTAAAAGCAACTGCGAGTACCAGGCCATGGACGTGAGTGCCACAGAATTTGACGAAAACGGTCTTCCCCTGAACCTCACGATCAAAATCAACGAAAGATGTACCTCCTGCGGAAAATGTGTGGACAGTTGTCCTACCGGTGCTCTGGTGAAGAAGCATGTCACACTCCCCGTTCCTTTTGATGAATTAAGACAAGTGAGGACGGTGTGCGCCTATTGCGGGTGCGGGTGTAATCTTACCTTAAACCTGAAGGGAGAGTCCCTTGTGGAGGTGACCTCTAACGCGAGCCACGCCCCCAATTTCGGAAATACCTGTGTAAAAGGGCGGTTCGGGTACGATTTTGTCCATCATCCAAAGCGTCTGAGGGTGCCTCTCGTCCGAGAAGGTGATTATTTTAAGCAAACAACCTGGGATGAAGCCCTTGGCCTGGTTGCTGGAAAGCTGTTGCAACTAAAAGAGAGATATGGTCCACAGGCTCTGGCAGGCCTGAGTTCTGCGAAATGCACGAATGAGGAAAACTACGTCATGCAGAAATTTATGCGTGCTGCCATCGGGACTAATAATGTGGACCACTGCGCGCGTCTTTGACATGCCTCGACCGTGGCCGGTCTGGCCGCTGCTTTTGGAAGTGGGGCGATGACCAATTCTATGGGGGACATAGAAGAGGCTCATGTCATTCTGGTTACCGGCAGCAACCCGACAGACAACCATCCTATTGTGGATCTTCATATCAGACGCGCCGTGGCCCATCACGGCGCGAAACTGATCGTGGTAGACCCTCGCGGGTTAGAATTGGTGAAATACGCCCACACCTGGCTTCGTCCCAGACCAGGTACGGATGTGGTCTGGCTCAATGGCCTGATGCACTTTATCATCAAAGAGGGGTTGTGGGATAGGTCCTACGTAGAGGAAAGAACAGAAAACTTCTCATTATTAGAAAAGACGGTGAAGAAGTACGATCCCGAGTTCGTGGAAAGGATTACCGGTATCCCTGCCCACGACCTCAAGACCGTTGCCCGCCTTTATGCCGAAGCCGAAGTCGCTACTATCGTTTACGCCATGGGAATTACCCAACATGCGGCCGGCACTGACAACGTGAAGTCCATTGCCAATCTGGCCATGCTGTGCGGGAATGTGGGAATCGAAGGAGGAGGGGTAAACCCCCTCCGTGGCCAGAACAATGTCCAGGGGGCTTGCGATATGGGGGCCCTTGCCGATGTGCTGCCGGGGTATCAAAGCCTCTCCGACCCGGGGGTCATTGAGAAGTTTGAACGGGCATGGAAGGTAAAGGTTTCCCCTAAGCCTGGCCTGGTCGTCACAGAAATCTGGCCTGCCATAGCCCAGAATAAGTTAAAAGCCCTGTATATTATGGGCGAAAATCCGGTGGCAAGCAATCCTAATGCCAGCCAGGTGACGGCTGCCTTGAAGAAATTGGATTTCTTGGTGGTACAAGACATATTCATGACCGAGACAGCCAACTTGGCCCATGTGGTTCTACCGGCAGTGAGCTTTGCAGAAAAAGACGGCACTTTCACCAACACCGAAAGACGCGTCCAGAGGGTAAGAAAGGCCTTATCCCCCGTGGGTCAAGCCCGCGCGGACTGGGAGATTATCTGTGAGCTGGCCGGCAGAACCGGGTATCCTATGGATTATCATTCTCCGGACGAGATCATGGAGGAGATAGCCCAGCTAACTCCGATCTATGGTGGGATTCACTATGATCGCTTGGAGCAAGGCGGCCTCCAGTGGCCTTGCCCGAACCGAGATCATCCCGGGACACCGATCCTTCACAGGGGTCGGTTTACCCGGGGCAGGGGGCTATTTCATCCCGTAGAATTCATTCCTCCCGGTGAACTACCGGATGAAACGTACCCTTTCATCCTCTCCACGGGCCGTGTTTTACACCACTACAACAGCGGCACGATGACTAGAAAGGTTCCGGGCCTACAAGTCCTTTACCCTGAGCCGTTGTTGGAGGTCCATCCGAAAGACGCTGAAGAGTTTGGTATTGAAGAAAAGTCGATGGTTAAGGTTTCGTCTCGCCGTGGCGAACTGGTGGCCAGGGTCCAGCTTACGACGAGATGTCCCGAACGGGTTGTCTTTATCCCTTTCCATTTCCGAAGGGCGGCAGCAAATTTTCTGACGATTGGTGCCCTCGACGCGGTGTCGAAGATACCCGAGTATAAAGTCTGCGCAGTTAAAATAGAGGCGCTGACATAGAAGGCTATCGCTTCCAACAGGACGGGTCCACATTTTCACATGGAGAGGACGACATTAAGAATCGAGGCCGACCCCTGCCGGGTTTTCAGCGCCCTTTGTGATGAGCGGGGCGCTATTTTTTTGGAAACTCAGAAGCCTTCCTTCTCGGAGAGGTATTCGTTTATCGCGTGGAACCCGGAAACGATTTTTGAAGGAGACGTCACCGATCTCAACAAAAGGGACTTCTTTGATTTCATATTTTCTTACAGCCGGAATTATTTTGTAGCAGGCTACATAGGATATGAGGCCTGCCAGTGGATCGAAGACCTTCCCGTTCCCGGGAAGAAGGATACTGGGAATCCGCACATCTTTCTGGCCGCTTATCCGCACTTCCTAATTTTTGATCACCTCCGGAAGACCTGGGTTTTGTTCCACAGAGATGCGCCCCCTGCCCTGCCGGGACGTCCCGGAAAAAGGCGCCGCCCTGGCACGAGTAAAATGACGGGCTTCAACCAGACAAAGGCGACCTATCTTGAAAATGTCGGGCAGGTGCTGGATCACATCAGAGCCGGGGATGTCTATCAGATTAACTACACACAGCGGGCCTACTTTACGCGTCCGGGAGATCTTTTTGACCTCTATTTGCGCCTCAAGAAGATCCAGCCTGTTTGCTATGCCGCCTTTCTCAATTTGGGGAGGGGGGTGGTGATCTCCGGAAGCCCCGAACTCTTCTTGGGTCTCAGGCACAACAAGCTCCTGAGCAAGCCCATGAAAGGGACGAGAAAAAGGTCGCCGGAACCGGCGATCGACAGAAGGTTGAGGCGCGAGCTGAAGGAGAGCCGGAAAGATCAGGCGGAAAATGTGATGATCGTGGACCTCATGAGAAATGACCTGGGCCGTTTTTGCAATTACGGTTCCGTGAAGGTTCCCAGGCGGTATGTGGTGGAGGCCTATCATACCGTGTACCAGATGGTGTCTTATGTGAGCGGAGTCCCCAAGACAGGCAGCCGATTGCACGACATGATTCGCGCAACCTTTCCACCGGGATCGATCACGGGGGCACCCAAAAAAAGGGCCATGGAGATCATCTATGAACTGGAACCTCACCAGCGGGGGGTCTATTGTGGTGCCATGGGATACTTCTTCAGGGACGAAATGGTTCTCAATGTCGCCATCCGTACCCTGGAATTCTGGGACGGCAACGGCGTGCTGGGCATAGGCGGCGGGATTGTGGCGGACTCGGATCCTGAGCTGGAGTATGAGGAAAGCATCATCAAGGCAAAAGCGTCCATGATGGCCCTGGGGATCGCGCTGTAACAAAAGGGACGCCCCTGACCCCGATGGGGCGAAATCATTACTCGGGTTTCGCACCCTGCTACTGCCCTAAGGCGTTGTCTGTTTTGGCTTTATGGCCAGGTTCTATTGAGAACTCGCGGCCGTGGATTCGCTGATCGCGGCCTCCAATGCCTTTGGCGGGTCTGCGTGGATCGTTGCAGGACATGGCCGTAGGCCGCTGTTCAGCGAACCCACTGGCCGCTCTCAAATATTTGAGCGATCGGAGTACTTTTGCCCGAGTCAAAAAGGGAGCGCGGTGGATAATCAGTCACGCCAGCGCGCGTTGTCTGAATGCCTTACGGATCGTTAAGAAAGAGCAGCTTGCCTCTTTAATCGTCATGATATCAGAGAAGACCAGAGGGGTGTTATCCCCGTAATTTGATATATGTTTCCTGGTCTTTCTTGTACGAGGCGTTAGGCATGAGTTTGCGCGGTGGCGTGACTGATTATCCATCGCGCGGAATTAGAAGAAAGTCTTTATGAAGAACCGGACACTTTTTTTCGGTGAAGGGCTTTTTGAAACCTTCCGGGTCCATTTGGGCAGGAAACTGGCCTTTGTGGAAGACCACCTCGACCGGATGGCCGAAGGTTGCACATTCTTTGGCTTCCCCTTTTCCCGGGAAAAGGCGATTGAAGCGTTGAGGCTTGCCCTGCAGGAGATCCCTGTCGACGGGGCGGCCCGTCTTCGGCTCAATCTGATCTGCTATGGTGAGAATCGGGTGGAAAAAACCGATTTTGAGACGAGCTGGGCGCCTTTGCCGGGGCCCGGAACGGGGCCAGATGCCGATCGAGGGGTTCAATTGGATTTTGCACCCTTTCAGCGTCTTTCCAGTTCCCCCCTTGTCCGCTTCAAAACGACATCTTATCTCGAAAACATATTTGTTTTGACGTGGGCCCGAAGCCGGGGGCTCTTTGATGCCCTTTTCACGAACGAGCGAAACGAGGTCACCGAAGGCAGCATTACAAATGTATTCTTTGTGGAGCGGGGACGGGTCATTACCCCGCCCTTGGCCGCCGGCCTTCTGCCTGGTATTACCCGCAGGCACGTTTTCAGCGTGGCGGGCACCCTACATCTTCCGATCGCAGAATGTCGTGTTATGCCTTCTGATTTGGACCGATTTGATGGGGCCTTTGTGACCAACTCAGTGGTTGGAATCCTGCCGGTAAGCAACCTGGGTGACACGGCTTATGAGGTGCCGGAAACGGTCAGGGACCTGAGAGACGGCTATGGCGGGTGTGTTCGGATGTCAGCACGTTCCTTGGACAGCTTCAATGAGCGTCCGGCACCCTGAAACAAAACCCTTGACAATGCCGAGACCAACCAGTAAATATACATTTCTTTAGGAATTTCCACTTATTATGATTCTGTTTTCCAACCTTGAACTTCCGGACTGAGGCGGGAACGATGAATCTCAAACTCGGCCTACCCGGCTCCTGGCAGAATATTGCCGGTTCCGTCAGGAGCGCATATCTCGCCCGAATAGCAGCGATCCGGCTCCGAAACCCAGGCGACGAATAGATCAAGCTGCTGCCCAAGCTTGATGGGCTCGTAAAAAGTCCAAATTAGGTGGCAAAGTAAAAAGCTCCAAATTCAAGGCGCACAAGTCCTGAGGAATGAGGTGTACTTATGGTACGTCGCAGTGACGAAGGACGCAGTGCAACGCAGAAGTTGGACTTTTTACGAAGCCGCCCAGGATTAACAAGCAAAGTCTCATGCAGATCGTGTGTCTTTTTCATGAGTTTTCGAGCCTAATTGCCGGGCGCTGGATTGTTTGGCGAAGGTCTCTCGCCTTGTACTGTAAGAGGGAGCAGTATTGACCGCCGCCTCTCATCTGCTTCCGTTTGCCGGGTGAGCGGAGGCGCCGACAAGGGGTTGTTCAACGTCGCTAATGCTAAACGGAAATCACAACATGGAAAACGCGAAAACACTGAACGTGGCTATTGTGGGTGGTGGTCCGGGTTGCAAGGCCATCATGGACATGATCTTCGCCGAAAAACTTCACCAGCTGCACATGAATCTCATCGGGGTTGCGGATAGGAACCCTGATGCCATGGGCTTGGTCTATGCGAAGGAGAAAGGGGTTTTTACCACCTATGATCACCGTGACTTGTACAAGCTCGAGAATCTGAACTTGATCATTGAGTTGACGGGCCATGAAGAGGTGACGAATCAAATCGCCCTGACCAAGCCGGAACACATTCGACTGATGGACCATGTTTGCGCCCGCCTTTTCTGGGATGTCTTTCAAATTGAAGAAAGAATGATTGCCGAGCAGAAGCTGGCTGAAAAGGCATTGCGGAAATCAGAAGAGAAGTACAGCACCCTCGTGGAAAACTCCCTGACCGGTATCTACATTGACCAGGATGCAAGGATTGTCTTGTGCAACGATCAGTTTGCCGAAATTTACGGATATTCAAAAGCCGAGGTCATCGGCATGGAATCCCGCAAGCTGGTTCATCCTGAAGATAGGGTTCTGACCAACAACATCAGGACGAAAAGGATGCAAGGGGAAGATGTTCCATCAGAATATGAAGCAAGAGGGTTGACCAAGAAAGGTGAGACCATATGGATTACACGGAGAAATACGATCGTCGACTATCAGGGAAAACCCGCCATTTTAGGGAACATCGCGGATATCACCCAGCACAAGCGGGCTGAGGCGGCACTGCGGGACAGCATGCAAAGATTGCAGGTGGCTTACGACCAGTCGATCATGTACGCCCGTCAACTCAAATCGGAAACCGTCGAGCGGAAGCAGGCGGAAGCGGCGTTGCGGGAAAGCCAGGAACAATATCGAACGGTTCTTGAAGCGTCTCCGGATCCCGTGGTGGTTTACGATATGGAGGGAAAGGGCATCTACGTAAATCCTGCATTCACAAGGGTTTTCGGATGGACATCGGAAGAAGTCCTGGGTGAGAAGATGGGCTATGTTCCCGGAGAGAACTGGCCCGAGACCCAAGTGATGATTGACAAAGTGCTGGCAGGAGAAAGCTTCACGGGTGTTGAAAGCCGGCGACATACAAAGGATGGACACATCATTTATGTCAGCATCAGCGCCGGCATCTATCTTGATGCTCGCGGAGCTTCGGCTGGGAGTATTCATATTCTGCGGGACATCAGCGAGCGCAAGCGGGTGGAGGCTGCCCTGCGAGAGGCCCATGATGAACTCGAGCGCCGCGTTGAGGAGCGCACGGCAAAGCTTGCCAGGGCAACCGAACAGTTGAAGCTGGAACTCTCCGAGCGCAAGCGGATGGAGGAGGCTCTCCGGCTTGCGCACAGGGACCTTCGAGTAAAAGCCGCTGACCTTGAAGCTGCCAACGAGGAGCTCTCGCAGTACGCTTATGTGGTTTCTCACGATCTCAAGGCACCCCTGCGAGCGATTCGCAACTACACAGACTTCTTGCGGGAAGACCTGGAAGACATCCTTGAGGGGGAACAATTAACATATCTTGATGGTCTTAAACGCTCTGTTCGCCAGGGTGAAGAACTGGTCGGGGATCTCCTGGAGTTCTCCCGGGTTGGCATGGCTGCCGAACCCAAGGTGAGCATCGATCTTGGTGTGTTCTTAAGGGAATTGATCGCGTCTCTATCACTGCCCTCGGACGTGGAAGTTGCCATGGGCGATGAATGGCCCACGATTGAGGTTGAACAAACCCTCCTCCGGCAGGTCCTGCAGAATCTTACGGTCAACGCTGCCAAGTTCAACACGGCGGAACGTAAACGGATAGAGCTGGGCTGTTTGCCGACGGAGGGGGGGTATCAACTCTTTGTTCGCGATAACGGCATCGGGATCGACCCTCGCTACCATGACCAGATATTCGGCGTCTTTCAGCGCCTTCATACCCGGGAGGAGTATGAGGGTACCGGCCTCGGTCTGGCCATCGTCAAGAAGGCGGTCGCAAAGATGCACGGCTGGGTCCGAATAGAATCCGAACCCGGTCTGGGGAGCACTTTTTTTATTGCCCTTCCGAGTCTACAAAAGGAGTCATGAAAATGGGCAAAGAGCCGTTTGTGGTTCTCATGGCGGAGGACGACGAGCACGACATCGTGGCCACGAAGCGGGCGTGGAAAAAACATCATGTAGCCAACCCGCTCTACATTGTAAACGATGGTGAGGCGTGTTTAGACTACCTTTACGGAAAAGGCAAGTACGGCGAGCCAGGCGCTGCGCCCCGGCCCGGCATTGTTCTTCTGGACATTAAGATGCCGAAACTTGACGGCCTCAGCGTGTTAAAGCAGATCAGAGGAGATAAGGCATTGCGCCGGTTACCTGTGATCATACTGACCACCTCGAAGGCGGAAGAAGACCGGTTCAGAAGCTATGATCTGGGCGCCAATGCTTACATTGTGAAACCTGTTGGTTTTGAGAACTTCTCTCAGGCCGTAAGAATGATCAACCTTTTCTGGCAGTTGGTCGAGCTTCCCGACTGAGGTTAGGATCAGATGGATCAGGTATCGCCCCTTCGCATTTTGCTGGTCGAAGACGACGAGCACGACAGGGTGGCCTTTCGCCGAGCCTTCCGGAAGGGGCGCTTGTCGTGTGAGATCTCCGAGTGCGTGAGGGCCGAGGAAGCTGTCAACCGACTTAAGCAGAACCCTTCGTCTTTCGATCTGGTGGTCATAGACTATGAACTGCCTGGTCGGTCGGGGCTGGATCTGTGCAAGGAAATTCTGCATGAACAGATTCCGGTGCCCCTGGTCATTCTTACCGGAAGAGGATCCGAACAACTTGCCGTTGACGCTCTCAAGGCCGGTGTGGATGACTACTTAATCAAAGATTCCGCTAAGAGCTACCTGGACCTGCTCCCGGTCGTACTCTCGGATGTGGTTAGAAAGTATGATGACTGCAGGGCCCGTAAAAAGGCAGAGGAAGCCCTTCGGGAAAGCGAGGAGCGTTTTCGCAGGACGGTTCATGGGAGCGAAGCCGGGTACGTGTTTGTTGATAGAGATGGCCGAATCGGCGATGTCAATGAAGCATGGTTGCGAATGCACGGTTTCGGGTCTTGCGACGAGGTGGTGGGAAAGCATTTTACCTTTACTCTGCCCGATCAAGACAAGGAAGGCGCCCAGCGGGATTTTTCAAAGTTGTTGCGGGGCGTCACGATCCCTGCAGGTGAGTCGAGAAGATGTTGTGAGGACGGATCCATTGGGTATCAGACGTTTTCCGCCAATCCCGTCTTGAAAGGCGGAAAAGTCACGGGGGCAGAAGCCTTTCTGATTGATATTACCGAGAGAAAGCGCGTCGAGGAAGACCTGCGGAGGGTCAATGAGGAGTTGAGGAACTTTGCCCACATCGCTTTCCATGACCTGAAAACCCCTATTGTCTTTATCCAAGGATATTCTTCTCTCCTCCTTGAGAACTACTTTGAGAAGTTGGGAGAAAAAGGGCAGACATGCCTCGAGCGGATCAGGGCGAGCGCTCACAGAATGGAATTACTGATTTCGGATCTCCTGGCCCTTTCAAGGCTGGTTCGCGTTGTGGCCACGTTCAAGGATGTTTCCGCCCGCGATATCGTGGACAAGGTGGTTGCCGGTCTTCAAGATAGACTGAAGTCAAAAAATATCGAATTGGTTGTGGCAGAAGACCTTCCCGTCGTTCACTGTGACGGCGAGTGGCTTTACCAGGTTTTTGACAACCTGATCGGCAACGCCAGCAAATTTATAGGCTCCGCAGAAAAGCCGAAAATTGAAATCGGCTATGAAAGGCGGGGAGAATACGACCAGTTTCACGTGCGTGATAACGGCATCGGGATCGACCCGAAATACCATCACAAGATCTTTGAGAGGTTCTACCGGGTAAAAGAAACGGAAGATGAGGAGGGGACAGGGTTAGGATTGGCTATTGTTGAGAGGATCGTGAACAATCATGGTGGCCGAATATGGGTTGAGTCGGAACGCGGAAAAGGGGCAACCTTTTACCTTACGATCCGTGCGGAATCCTGAGCCGTCAGGTGTTCACTTCTGTGTAGGCGTAAGCGCTATGGTTGTGAATGCTTTCGAAGTTCTCGGCTTCCACCGAAAAGGTCGTAAACCTCGGGTCTCTCTTCAGCTTGTCCGTTACCTCTCTGACAACATCTTCCACAAACATGGGCCTGTCGTAGGCTTGCTCCGTAATGAATTTCTCATCCTCCCTCTTCAAAAGAGCAAAAACCTCACTGCTTGCTGAGTTCTCAACCGTTTCTATAAGTTCCTCGATCCAAAAAAAATCCTTGAACCGCACGGTGACTGATACAATCCCTCGCTGGTTATGCGCGCCCTGGGCGCTGATTTCTTTTGAGCAGGGACAGAGCGTGCAGACCGGCACGTCGACTGTGACAAAGAGTTTACGATCCGCTCCGTGGATTTCCCCCACATACTTGCATGTGTACTCCATCATGCTGGCAACGCCGGATACAGGGGCTCTTTTTTTCATGAAATAGGGAAAACAGATTTCAAGATTGGCCGCCGGCGCGTCAAGGATCTTCTTGATGCGATCGAGCATTTCAAAAAAGCTGCTAAGATTCAGGTCAGAGCAATACTCGTTGAGGACTTCTACAAACCGGCTCATGTGGGTTCCTTTAAACCGGTGGGCCAGGTGCACGTACATGTTCACCGTGGCGACCGTGGCCTGGGTCTTATTGGCCCGGTCCAGGACATTCATAGGATACTTGATACCTTTGATGCCCACCTTGGTGAGGTCGATATTGCGGTGATCAGGCTCGTTCTGAACGTCTTTCATGTTTCAGGTCTGTTGGGGTGAAGCCTCCCGGCCGACCCCCTTTTTTAGCTTTACGTTGTCTCCCCCGAACAGCGCGGCGTGGAGCCAGTCAAAGCCGAACTCGAGCAGGGCCAGCTCATCCGTTTTGATTTGTTCCAGGCGATCTTTTTCAACATCATATTTTTTCAGAAAACTGCTCTCAAAAATGAAGCGTCTAAGGGTGTCCACATTGGAACTGACCATAAAAAACATCCGTCGGCTTTCTTCACTCAAGTCGTACTGAAAGCCATAGGACTTTTTTCTCAATATGAACTCCATCCAGCTGCTGTTGATCTCGTCGTATGGTTCCGCGCCCTGGTCTTTTCGCCACTCGCTCACGGTCCACTCTTTGTCCGTCTGAAAGCCAAGACAATGGGCCTCCCGCACCATGAAGTAGAAATCTTCTCCCGTCGGCTGGATCTCCTGCTCCCTGAACGAAGCCATGCCGAGGGGGTAATAGCGACACGTGACCGGGCGGTCCTCGTAGATTATGCAACCTTCGGGTGTCAGGAAGGGGCAGCTCTTCGCCTCGTCATCAAGCATCTTCAGAGTGACCACCGGAAGGCGCGTCCTGCCCAGAATCTCGGGTTTTGTATAGATGGCCAAGAACTGATCAGACCCCAAGCCGAGTCTGTTTTTCATGCGAATGATGTCGTAGGGTGTCAGGATGAGATTCAAATCACTGCAACAATGAGTGTAACAGGCCTTACCCTTATGGCATGCAAACTTGAATTTGCTTGTTGCCGTATATTTTCTTGGTTCTATCCCGTCCTGAGACGAGCCCTTTGTTTCCTTCATGTTGCCACCTTTCCCCATAGCCCGACACACCGGCTTTCGCCGTCGCGTCTTGTCATTTTGCCCCGTACATCAATGCTGCAGTATACAATTATTACCCTGGTCCTGTCCCCTGTCAATCTTTATTTGGCCGGAGCATCCAGGCCATAGTGGCGGGCCGGAGCCACGCAGCCCTGTGAGTTGACTTTTGAAGAAACCGTGTTACTTTTGTTGATGAATTGACATTATTTTATTCCAATTCTTTTCAACTTGGAGGTTGCAAACGGCCATGCTCACGCGAGAAGATGTGTACAACAAAATGGTAAGAGACAAGAAGCCCCTGTGCCCGCACTGTAATAAGGAGATGATTATCTGGGAATGTCCGCCTATGAACTTTTCTGATGGTCTGGGATGGGGGACGCCATATTTATATGTGTGCTTTAATGATGATTGTTCCCTCTATCTTGAAGGTTGGAAACAGATCTATGATAACTATGCAAATATTGCGTCCTACCGATGCATTTGCGATCCTATGGACGGCAAAATGGACTGCATGCCCGTTTTCAGCCGGGATGGGGGCAGGGGCTATATCATTGATGAAGAGATAGAAGCTCGAGAAGAGGCCCGAAAAGCTGCGGAGAAGAAGGGTATAGAGGCACTCGATGCCTATCATGATTGCGGGGATGTTGTTGCCATACTTAAGCTGCTGTTGGATGAAGAGATGCAACCAACAGTCGCCTTTAGGGCGGCAGAAATGATCGGGGAACTTGGGGGGCTTGATGTGATCGAACCCATCCGGAATCACGTTTTTAAAAACGAGGTGGTGAACAGAAAGGCCGGGGAGATCATTGGCGAGATTCACACGCGTCACTTCACGAAGGAGTGTCCTTTCTGTGCAGAGATCATCAAGGCTCGATCTATCGTGTGCAAGCACTGCGGGAAAGATTTGCCCCAGGAGGGGATAGTTCATTAACATTCAGGGGCTATTTCTTCTTTTAACAGGCAGCACGCGATTTTGTACTTCGGGCGTCCTTGTCTGTCGTAGCTAAGATTTCCCGGTTGAATAAGTTTGTTCATGACGCAGCCTTCGGGAATGGACAGCTGAAACAAATCTCTTTCGCTGATGGCAGGGCGTGGTTTGAGGCGGTTTTTCTCGAAGACGTAAGCATGCATAGAAAAATCTTCACACAGAGGGCACTGATACACCCTGCCGTTGGGAAAGATGAAATAGTTCTCTGCCACAACACCTGCACATTCAAAACGTTCATCCCGTGCCAAGAAGACCTTGGGGTAGGTCACGTGGATCCCGAGTTCTGCTGCGTGTTGGGCCACCCCGGGTATGGTCTTCATCCATTCTCTTCTCGTCAACTGGAGTTTCCGCGTCTTCTCACGGGCTGATCGCCCCCGGATCCCAATGACCTGGATGAAAAACCGATTCACGCCAAGGCCCTTCAAAAGACCCGGCATGTTCTTCAAGTCATGGAGATTCAGTTGACTCACGGTGTAGATGACGCTGAGATTAAATCCTTTCTTTAGGGCATCTTTGATGCCAGCAATGCATCTCTTATAGCTTCCTTTTCCCCTGACGATATCATTGACCTCACTGCATGAGCCGTCCAGCCCAATGCTAAAATAGTCGAGTTCTTCGGGTGTTATTGTTTCAAGGATTCTGTTGAAGAAGAACCCGTTGGTGTCCACCGTGATGGAGCCATAGCCCATCCTTCTGGCGGCCTTGATGCAGAGATGCAATTCGGGGTGTAGGGTCGGCTCACCACCGATCAGAATTAGGTTGGATGCCTTTTTCTCCGAAGAAAGGGCCTTCAACCACCTTTTGATCGTTTCCAGAGAAAGGATTTCTTTGCCGTGCTCATCAGGGTTGATGTAACAGTGCTGACATCTCAGATTGCACCGAGTCAGTATGTGGAAGAAAACGTTCCTGGCCTTTTTTTGAAAGGCCACTGTTTTCTTGACAGGTTGAGCTTTCACGTCGATCATTTTTACCCCTTGGCTCCATGGGCGGCGAATGTCACATCATAGGATTCAGAAGGGAAGCCTATTCTGAGAATCACCCATTTATCAGAAGGTAGATCCGGGTTCCCGCTCTTGCCTTGCAAGAGCAATCTGTTTAAGCTAAAAAAACAGGATCCATCCTTTGTGTCAATATATTTGGAGTCTAATGAAACGAAAGTTCGGTGGACGGGGCAATGAAAACCATTGACGAAGAGTCACAGAAAAACCTTCTCCAAGACAGAGTCAAAGATGGTGAGCGCTTTTCTTTTCGTTGTCATTCTGACCTGGCCTGCTTTACGCGATGTTGCCGGAACCTCAACCTGTTCCTCTATCCCTACGACGTCCTCAGGTTGAAAGACTGCCTGAATATGTCGTCGGAGGCTTTCCTCGAGTCCTACGTGGACATTGTGCTGCGCGAATCGAATTTCTTTCCGGAAGTCCTGCTACGGATGTCGGCAAACGAGGAAAGAACCTGCCCCTTTTTGAATGAGTCCGGATGCGCCGTCTACCCGGATCGACCTGATACCTGTCGCACCTTTCCCTTGGAGCAGGGGATTTTGTTTGAGGAATCAAAGGCCAAGGCGACGAATGTGTACTTCTTCAAACCCCCCGATTTCTGTCTCGGACAATACGAATCCCAACAATGGACCGTTGAAACCTGGGCAGAAGACCAGGAAGCGGTGCTGTACCACGACATGACTGCTCAATGGGCTGAGGTGAAAGCCCTTTTTCAAAAAGATCCGTGGGGCCATGAAGGGCCTAATGGGCCCAAAGGGAAGATGGCCTTTATGGCCACTTACAACCTGGATAGATTCCGGGGATTCGTTTTCCAGAGCACCTTCCTGAAGCGATACAAAGTCAAACAAGATGTCCTTCGAAAGATCAAAACAGATGATGTGGCACTGATGAAGTTTGGTTTTGCGTGGATCAAGTTCTTTGTGTGGGGGATGGTCCCAACCTATTTCAAGCCTCGGTAGGCGGGCATGGACAACGTTTTCCCTTCATTGCTTAAGGGTATATTCGGCCAGGAGCGTGCCCTTCAGATAGTTGTTTTTGGGGTCAGAGAAGTATTTCTTGAAGAGTATCAGACTTTCCCGCCTGAGGACATGAGGAACAATCATCATTTCGACATCGTAAAATGGGGGAAGGCCCTTGAGATCTAAACTCGTCCCACCACCCATCACGTCTTCGTAAGCATACACAATTCGTCTTATGCCATTGACGATCATGGCCCCATAGCACATGAGGCAGGGTTCCAGCGTCGTGAACACCGTGACCTGGTCTCTACGGACGGGTCTGTGCTGGTCAACAACCCGCCTCAGGGCCACCATTTCCGCATGATCCAACTCATTCACCTCATCGAGCCTGGTGCGAACCCGCGCTCCGGTGGCAAGAACGCGGCCTTCGTACACCGTCACACACCCGACCGGAAACTCTCCCCTATGCAGGGCGTGCTCCGCCTCGTCCAGCGCTTTTGCCATAAAGAATTCGTAATCCATTTTCGCTTTTCCTTTGCAGGACCCCGGATGGGCATCTCATGGATGTTGATTCAACATAAATAGCAAAAATCCGTGACCGGCACAACGTCGTCCCCGCATATCCCCCTCGATCCGCCAAAATGAACCCTAACGTTGCAAAAGGCGAGGAGGCTGCAGGTTCAACAACTTGGCTTCTTTTTCGGTTTTCTCGAGGTCACTTACAGTGAATTCCAGGGAAGCGCTCAAAGTGACCGCAAAAAAAGGCTATTGTTGTTATTCGTAGCCCCTTGCCAATGTTGTTTATGCAACAGTAGGGTGAACAGAAACCATGCATGGTGGCATTCATGCGGTCTTAAGGGTTTACAGAACATGGCTGTTGTGTCATAAGTGGAACCGCTGTCGGGTTGGAAACCCTAAGAAAGTCAGCCCGGGCGCCTGGGTTGAAAGGAGTTCCAGACAATGGGCCCCCATCCGGTCTTAAGAAAGGTATCTCCCAAGCCGGCATCCATAAGAGAGAATATCGAGGCATGGGAGAAGGAGTACCTGTCTCCTTATGCGTGCCTTAGCAGTGCTTCCAAGGGGAGGGTTGTCTCTGAGAAGCCGTGTCCCATCCGGACTGAATTTCAAAGGGACCGCGATCGCATTGTCTATTCGAACGCTTTTAGACGCCTCAAGCACAAAACTCAGGTCTTTCTATCACCCCTTGGAGACCACTACCGAACACGGCTGACTCACACGCTTGAGGTTTCAGAGATCGCACGAACCGTTGCCCGGGCACTTCGGCTGAACGAGGACCTGGCAGAAGCCATCGCGTTGGGCCACGACCTGGGCCACACCCCCTTCGGACACGGGGGTGAGGTGGTGCTCAAGGAGATTTTTTCCGATACGTTTTCCCACCGGCAGCAAAGCCTGAGAGTCGTTGACGTCCTCGAGAAGCGGGGTCGCGGCTTGAATCTGACCCTGGAAGTCCGTGACGGGATACTCAACCATTCCAAGGGGTACGGAGCGGTTGCCCCTGAAAATCCCACCGAGATGCCGGCAACCGTGGAGGGCCGGGTGGTGCGCTTCGCCGATATCATGGGGTATCTCAATCATGACCTGGACGATGCGGTTCGCAGTGGGGTCATTCAGAAAAAAGACATCCCAACTGCATGCGTGGAAGTATTGGGCCGGTCTCATTCGGAGCGTGTCAGGACGATGATTCATGACCTTGTGACATCAACCGTGGTTGAGCATGGCCGGATGTGCCTGGGCGTGAGTCAGGCGGTTTCAAAGGCCATGGCGACCCTGCGACAGTTTCTTTACGACAAGGTATACCGGTCCAAGCAGGTGCACGGAGAATTTGTGAAAGCCAAGAAGATCCTTTCCGAGCTTTACGATTACCTTCTGGAGCACCCGGACGTTCTGGAAAAAGAACTCAGGAATATGGAGATGGGGGGTTTTCCGCAGGCGACGGGCCGGGAGCGGAAGGTATGTGACTTGGTGGCAAGTATGACGGACCGCTATGCCTTAAATCTTTACCAAGAGATCTTTTTCCCCACGCCACTGGTGTAATTGAGGAAGGCCCGTATGGACGAACCACGATTCATCCCCTATGAAAAAGCTAAAGAGATTGTAGACGACGTGATCGAAATGGAGCATCCACAGCAAGGCGGGAAACGGATTTTCAACGTGTATAACCACGCGGGAAAGCCAATCTGCTGGTTTGATGCGGAAGAGGTTGAAGCCGAGATAGATGCCGAAGTTTTTGAGGAGATCAAAGAGCATATCCTGCATTTCATTCCGGAGTGGGCGGTCTGATCGTGATTGGTGAGGACGGCTTGGTTTACCTGTAAAACGCGGGGCTTGAAGGAAGAAGGGGCGTTCACAACACGGATGCCGGCTTCAGAATCCTTTCCACAAACACAGGGGCTGGAATCAATCCCTGTTCCAACATGATGCTCTCCGTTTGTTTCCAGGCCTTCCCATCAATCTCTCCTATCTCGAAATCCGGACCCGCTTTCATGAGCCTTCTTGTGGCGGCCAGTTGTTTTGTCAAAATGTCCACGGGGGTGTCTCGGTCAAACGCTTGAATCGTCGCAATGGCCTTTTCCTCGTTCGCTGGATCAAGGACCTCTCGCCAGCCCTGGAGCAGGGCGCTGATGAACCTTTGAACGGTCCCGGGGTGTTCCTCCAGCATTTGCTTCGTGGTGATGACCGAGTTGGCCACAAAGCGGACCCCGAACGTGTTGGGATTGAAGAACTGGACCCCTTCTCCTGCCTGATGTAGTTTTTCGCCAATCACCACCCCTTCCGCGTTCTGATAGACGGGCCACAGATCGACCTCGCCCTGATAGAATGGCGTGTAGTCATATCGGACGCTGAAGAATTTTACCTCATGATTTGCGATGTCGTATTTCGACAGGACAGCCCGCATAATCATTTCGTCGTTACCGCCGTAAGTGATGCCGATTGTCTTGCCTTTCAGGTCTTGAGGGGAGTCGATGCGGATTCTTCCGGAGCGATAGATCCATTGTAGGGGGTTGGCCTGGAAAAGCTGGGCGATGACAACAATAGGGGCCCTTTTGGAGATCGCCCGGATGACCTGATCGGCCGAGGCCACGCCGAATTGGGCGTGGTCCAATTCCAGGTCTTTGATGGCGTCACGCTCAGGGCTTCCCTCCTTGATGATGACCTGAAGACCCTGATCGGCAAAGAGGCCGTGGATATCGGCATAGAGATCCCCGACCACACTGATGTTGAAAAGCCATTTCAGCCGATAGACGACCGGCTCGCCGGGCGGCTCGGTTTTCTTATCACAAGCGGTCAGGGACAGCCCTGTTGAGAACAGGCCGGCGATGACGCACATCCATAAAATAACAGTCCTTCCGCCCATGCGTGGGATTCTTCCTTGACGGCTTTGCAAAAAGTCCAACTGCTGCGTTGCACCGCATCCTTCGTCACTGTGACGTACTATAAGTACGCCTCATTCCTCAGGATTTGTGCGCCTTGAATTTGGAGCTTTTTGCTTTGCCGTCTAATTTGGATTTTTTGCGACTTCATCTTCCTTGAATGCTCATTGCCGCTTGCCGATCTCCCATCTTTTTTGAGTCAGATATCCGATCCATTCCAGGCAGGTCAGATACAGGGAGGTGCATAAGCCTATCAGAAAAAGAGCGATCAAAATTTTTGCAAGATCGCTCTGGTAAAGAGCGATCCGGATACTGTATCCAATGCCGGCGCTGGCGGCAATAAATTCGGCCACGATGGTCCCAACCATGGCCAGTGTGGCACTGCCCACGATGACGGTTGTGATTTTGTTGATGTTTTCAAAAGCGCGGATTTTGACCTGCAACGGCCAACGCATTCTTTTCGTGACGTCGTAAAAGTGTTCGACATGGCTCACAGGTTCTGCCAGAACCCCGATGAAAGACAGCAGCAAAGGAAAATAGCAAATCATGGCGGCGATCAAGAGCCTCGATGAGAGCCCGTCTCCAAGGAGGATGAAGATGATCGGCGCCACGGCTACAATGGGATAGGCCTGAATGTTGAAGGCGGCGATTCTGATGAATGAACCGATCCAGTTGGTGAGCCGACCGATAATCCCTACAACGGTGGCCAGAACGATGGACAGAATGTGGCCGATAATGGCTACGGAAAGGGTATCCATAACATCAAAGCAATATCTGCCGAAAACGCGCAGACCGGTTTGCCAAACTTCTTGAGGGCTGGGGATGACATAGTCGGAAAGACTCAAGGTGTACTTCACCAGCATCAAGATCGACAGGCCCAGGAAGTAGACGATGAGAAACTGGTGGATGCGCCTATGAAGCAGCATGGTCAGCTCTATGTCTTTCCGGGTCAGCGGCTTCCGCTCTTTGAAGTCTTGGCCTGGCACGGACACGGCCCGAGGGCTCTTATGGGGGGGACGAAGAACAATGATCTCTTTGCAGAACTTGGAAACCTCCAGGACATTGTGGGAGATGTAAAGAAAACACTTTTCGGGAAACATGTCTTTAATCTTCAATATAATCTGCTCCCGGGTGACCTCGTCCACGTTGGCCAGGCTTTCATCCATGATCAGAAGATCAAAATCCTGCAAAAGGTAACGGGTCAGGTTGGCTCGGTTCTGCTGTCCGAGAGAGAGCTCTGCAAACCTTGATCTCATGCACCCTTCAAGGCCGAAGGGCCTGATCATGCTTTCGATCTTATCCCTGTTCGCCACGGGCGCAATGTCGGCCAGGTGATCCCCCACGCTGCACCATCCCGGGAGCCGTTCGAGATTGTAGGAATAAAGGATGTTTTCCACCTGTTCGGTCACGATTTCACCGGAAAAGGCGGAGATTTCCCCGGCCATGATTCTGGCAAGGGTGGTCTTTCCTACGCCCGAGGGACCGAAAAGGGCGCGAAACCCCGGTCCGCTCATCCGACACGCGAAATCCCTGAACACCACCGTGTCGCCATGGGGGTATTGGAATGTAATGTGCCTGCATTCGAGTTGCATGATGCTGTCCGCATTCACCTGATCATCGCCTGCTGCCGTCTCAACGCCTCACGCCTCAATCACACCTTTGGGCATAGGTTCCGTGTATTCTCCACCCAGGAGATAACCGCCATCGAGTCGGATCACGGCACCCGTCATGAAGGGCGCATCCCGAATGATAAAAAGGACCGCTTTGGTGACATCTTCAATCGTCCCGATTCGTTGAAGCAGGGTATGATCCACGATTTCTTTCCGCTGGGCTTCGGTCAATATTTTCCAGCCCCGCGTTTGCGGGCCATGGCGGGTTTCAAAAAATCCAACCATGAGCTCGTTCACCCTGACCTGGGGCGCGGCTTCCCGTGCCCAGGCCTCGGTGAGTGAAGACACTGCCCTGTTCGCTGCTGCGTATCCGTCGTTGAAGATCCGACCCGCCGGCCCGCATTTCCCGATGCAACCTGCAATCGATGACATGTTGATGACCACGCCGTTTCCGGAAGCCTTGAGGTGGGGAAGGGCCGAATGGTATGCCCACCATTTGGCCCTCAGGGTGGTGGCCATTTCCAAATCCCACTGGTCGCGGATATAGGCTCCGTGCACCACGGGCCAGCCCCCCCGCTCTATGTTGTTGATTAATATGTCGAACCGGCCATATTCTGCGACAACTTTGTCGATGAGCCCGGGAATCTGCTCCGTATCCGTCAGGTCTGTCCTGGCTACCCGGTAGACAGCACCTATCCGGTCGAAATCCTGCTTCATCTGCTCAAGAGATTCCTCCCAGTCGTAGTAGTTCAGCACGACCCTGACGCCTTCTCCGGCCAGGGCAAGTCCGATCCCTTCTCCGATCCCCTTGATCGCCCCCAGCACGAGCGCCACTTTTCCTTTGAGTTGCATGACAATCCTCCGGGATTTCTAAGGCGACAAGGCGTTACTTTGAGGTTTCGTTGTGTCCGAACAACCGCGCCTTAATCCATTCAATCCCCAATCGCATCAGGGCCACGTCGTCTTGCTCCGGGGCCATGGCAAAATCCTCTGCCGTGGAGAGTTGTTCCCAAATCCTGTTTACAGAAGCAAAATCTCTGAACCGATCCATGTCGTAGCAGGCCAAATAAAACCATTCGGCCTCTTTACCGGTCAGCCTCTTTCGGCCACTTCGATTTTTTAACGAGATGATCTCCATCAGAAGGTCATTCATATCGTTGAAGGGTTGAACCGCCTGATCTTCCATCCACGCCCTCACCGTCCAGGCCGTTGACTCATGGTGTCCAAGACAGTGGGGTTCCTTGATCACCATGTAGGATGCCTCGTTCGCTGCCTGATTCGGCTTCTTTCTGACGATTCGGGCAAGAGGGTAAATGCGACAAAAGCCGGGCCGGTCCAGATAGACGGAGCATCCTGTTTCCCTCAGAAAAGGACATTTCAGGTCTTTCTGGTCGAGCATATTGAGGGTGACGATCGGCAGTCCGGACGCCGGGCCCGTGTGACGGCTGGTGAAACGCTCCAGGAATTCTCCCGAGGGCAGTTTCAGGCCCTTTTTGAGGCGAACGATATCATAGGGGGTCAGGGCATGATTCAAGTCGCGGCAACAGTTGTTGAAGCAGGCAATGCCCGGGTGGCAGGAAAACTGGAACGTGTCGTCTGGAGCAAGGTTGTGAAATTCGTTCATGAGGGAGGAACAGGACTCCGTGTCTTGCGGCAAATTGTTGGCATAAGTGGTGCCGTGGTCAACGAAAGGCCCCTCTTGCAGTTGGCTGATTTGACCGTTATTTAGCATTGCGAGACGGGAGAAGTCAACTGGCGGTCACGGCTGACGCTCCCACTTAAGTCTCATCGTGAGGGCAACCCCGGACCGCCTTTCTTGCCCGTCAGCCTACGCGCGCCATTCCGGACAGCTAAAAACCACAATATATGGGACTCAAATGGTCTATTACAACAACATAACGGGTGCGAAAGAATTCGATTTTTTGGTTCCGCGAAAGACGTGCAACAATTCCCAAAAACGCTTGACAAAGGGGACGCATAATGATAAAAGAAAGCCCTTTTGGCATGGACCTTTAATCCCGCGAATTTCTTTACAAATTGTGCCGTATTCGATCAGGTCACACTGCACCGGTTGTGACACTGACTGTTTTTTGCAAAAACGCCTGAGTTCCTGCATGGTGTTTCGAACTGACAACCGGTTTTTGCCCTGACAGAGGCCACTCTCCCTGTTTTGGGGCCTGTTGGTGGTGCTTGGAAAAGGAATCTTGTGACCGCTATTTCGCGCAAAGGATCTGGGGCATTTCAACTTGGGCGTTTTGGTAAGGAATCACGAGTCGTAGGCTCTGGGTTTTCAAAGCCAGGGCAACTCATCTGAAAGGGGGGATGCATTGAGCTGGGGTGTGTTGGGCGGAAGTTCTCTATCGCCATGGTGGCATGGTGAAGAGACCTTTCCGGAAACCATCAAAAAAACCGATTTTAGGAGGTAAAATCAATGCCAAGTTTTGTCATTCAAGAAAAATGCGATGGCTGCAAAGGCGGGGAAAAGACTGCCTGCATGTACATCTGTCCCAATGACCTCATGGTCCTGAACACGGAGGCCATGAAGGCGTACAACCAGGAGCCCGATCAGTGCTGGGAATGCTTTTCCTGTGTGAAGATCTGCCCCACCCAGGCGATTGAAGTCAGGGGATATTCGGACTTTGTTCCCCTAGGCTCGAGCATCATGCCCATGAGGGGTACTGAGGACGTCATGTGGACCTGCAAGTTCAGAAACGGCACGATCAAACGCTTCAAGTTCCCCATCCGGACCACGCCGGAAGGTGCGGCCAATGCTTATCCGGATCTGAAGGGGAAGGATCTCAAGAGCGGCCTCCTCGCCACAGAGGAAGCGGCCGGCAAGACCCTAATCGCGCCGTAGGCATCAGAGCCCATAGGGAGAGCGTGCATCAGGAGAAAACCTATTATTTTCAATACCTAAGGTTAAGGAGGGTACAGATATGGCATTACCGAACAAACCGACTGGAGAGCTTCTCGCGGTCAAGGATCCGGCAGTTGAGGAACGAGAAGTCGACATTTTGATCGTCGGCGGTGGAATGGCCGCCTGCGGCTCCGCCTTTGAGGTGAAGAAATGGTCGGGCGACATGAAAGTTCTCTTGGTTGACAAGGCCGCCATGGAGCGAAGTGGCGCCGTTGCCCAGGGACTGTCGGCCATCAACACCTATATCGGCGAGAACAAGCCGGAAGACTACGTTAAGATGGTGGCAAACGACCTCATGGGCATCACCCGGGATGACCTCGTCTACGACCTGGGCCGCCACGTGGATGACTCCGTTCACCTTTTTGAGGAATGGGGCCTTCCCGTCTGGAAGAAGAGCGCTGAGGGCAAGACCCTGGACGGTAACAAGGGCCGGGAGATGGGGACCCTGAAGGACGGGGCACAGCCTGTCAGGACCGGCAAGTGGCAGATCATGATCAACGGCGAGTCCTACAAGTGCATCGTGGCGGAAGCTGCCAAGAAGGCCCTTGGTGAAGAAAACATCCTGGAGAGGGTGTTCATTGTTAAGCTCCTGCTGGATGCCAACAAAGAGAACACCATCGCCGGCGCGGTAGGCTTCAGCGTCCGCGAGAACAAAGTATACGTGATCAAGTGCAAGGGCATGATGGTTGCCTGCGGCGGCGCAGTGAACATCTACATGCCTCGCGCCCAGGGCGAGGGCAAGGGACGTGCCTGGTACCCGGTATGGAACTCAGGCTCCACCTACACCATGTGTGCGCAGGTCGGTGCCGAGCTGACCATGATGGAAAACCGGTTCACCCCGGCCCGGTTCAAGGACGGCTACGGCCCGGTGGGTGCCTGGTTCCTGCTCTTCAAGGCCAAGACCTTGAACGGTCTGGGTGAAAACTTTGCAGCCAGCGACTTCTCCAAGAAGGAACTGGAAAAGTACGCGCCTTACGGCCTTGCTGCCGTGACCCCGACCTGCCTGAGAAACCACCTCATGCTGGCGGAGATGAAAGCGGGCCGCGGCCCCATCATCATGGACACAGTGACCGCTCTGGCCACGCTCGGTGCGACCATGGACGCCAAGGAGCTCAAGCACCTGGAATCCGAGGCATGGGAAGACTTCCTTGACATGACTTGCGGTCAGGCGAACCTCTGGTGCGCCCAAAACTGCGAGCCCGAGAAAATGAACTCAGAGGTCATGCCCACCGAGCCCTATCTCCTCGGTTCCCACTCCGGCTGCTGCGGCATCTGGGTGAGCGGGCCCGATGAGCCCTGGGTCCCGGATCACTACAAGTGGGGTTACAACCGGATGACCACGGTCAACGGGCTGTTCACGGCCGGCGACGGCGTGGGCGCCTCAGGCCACAAGTTCTCCTCCGGCTCCCATGCAGAGGGGCGTATTTCCATCAAGAACTGTGTCCGGTACGTCACTGACCATGCGGACTTCAAACCGGCGCTGAAGCAGTCCCCGAAGGAGCTGGTGGACATAGCCTATGCACCGGTCCGGCTCTACCTGGAAAACTTCAAGTACACCACGGCCGCAGACATCAATCCCAATTACCTCAAGCCGTCGGGTTTTGCCATGCGGCTCATGAAAGCGACCAACGAGTATGGCGGTGGCTGGATGACCTACTATCAGACCAGCGAAAAGGCCCTTGAAATCCTCATGGATCTGTTCAAGGTGATGCACGAGGATGCTGAGAAACTGGCAGCCGGCGATCTCCATGAACTCATGCGCTGCTGGGAAATGAAACACAGGCTGTGGACCGTAGAGGCCCACTGCCGGCACATCCAGTACAGGAAAGAGACCCGTTATCCCGGCTTCTACTACAATTCCGACCATCCGGGACAGGATGATGCGAATTGGTTCTGCTTCACCAATTCCAAGTACCATCCCGATTCCGGAGAGTGGGAGATGAAGAAGGTCCCGCACGTGAAGATTTTTAAATAGTCGGAGAGCACTGTTTATGACGGGATAACAACCATGGACCTCCAGGCGCCGCTCAGGCGGCGCCTGGAGATTTTTTTAACATTGCCCTGCAAAAAGGCGTCTTTCTCGCAACTTCACGTGCATTTTTCGACATTGATACCATGGTGACGGAGGAACTAGGATGACAGAAGAACAAGTAGCTGGAGAGAAGAAGGGGAGCATATTAGTCGTGGGAGGAGGTATTAGCGGGCTGACCGCCACCCTTGAAGCAGCAGAAGTGGGCTATGAAGTCTTTCTTATAGAAAAGAATCCTTACCTGGGTGGCCGGGTCTCCCAATTGAAGCACTACTTTCCAAAACTTTGCCCTCCGACATGCGGCCTTGAGATAAATTTCAGGCGCATCAAAGACAACCCCAGGATCAGTTTCTTTACCCTGGCGGAGGTTCAGAGCATATCCGGGGGTCCTGGAAATTATGATGTGACGATCAAGGTGAATCCCCGCTACGTGAACGAAAGATGCACGTGTTGCGGCGAGTGTGAAAAGGTCTCCACGACCAAGATTTCCAACGAATTCAACTTTGGCATGAATACGACAAAAGGGGCGTATATGCCCAGCTCGATGGCCTTTCCCATGCGCTATGTCCTTTCCCCCCAAATCATTGGGACCGATGATGCAAAGCGCTGTCTGGATGCCTGCAAGTACGATGCTGTTGACTTGGATATGCAGCCCCAGACGATCAACCTCAAGGTCGGCGCGATCATCTGGGCCACCGGCTGGAAGCCCTACGACGCCACCAAGATAGATAATTTGGGGATTCAGTACGACAATGTCATTACCAACATGATGATGGAACGTCTGGCTTCGTCCAACGGGCCCACAGGCGGAAGAGTTGCCCGGCCCTCTGACAATAAAGACATTTCTCGAATCGCCTTTGTCCAGTGTGCAGGCTCAAGAGACGAGAATCACCTGCCGTACTGTTCTTACATTTGCTGTATGGCCTCCTTGAAGCAGGCGACCTATGTGAGAGAGCAGTATCCGGAGGCCCAAATCTTCGTCTTCTACATCGATATCAGGGCGCCCGGCCAGCGCTACGAGAAATTCTACAATAAAATCAAAGAGGATAAAAATGTCTTCCTGATCAAGGGCAAGGTCGCCAAGGTGGAGGAAGATCCAAATACAAAAGACATCACGGTTGTGGCGGAGAATGCCGTAACCGGTGAAAAGGTCCAGCAAACCGTGGACATGGCTGTTTTGGCTACAGGGATGGTTCCGAACACGGCGGACACCCGGTTGCCGGGCGGAGTGAAGTGTGATCCTGATGGCTTCGTGATTTCAGACCTGACCAGAGGAGGCATGTTTGCCACAGGTTGCGCCGCGAAACCGCTGGATGTGGTCTCATCCAATCAACACGCCACAGGGATGGCCTTGAAGGCCATTCAAACTCTGGTGAGCAGCTAGGAGGTCGTCGATGGATAAAAAGCTAGGTGTATATATATGCGAAGGTTGTGGAATCGGAGAGGCCCTCGACATCGAGAAGCTGAAGAAAAAGGTTCCTCCAAAAATTAAAATTTGCAGAAACCATTCGGTCATGTGTTCCCCCGAAGGGGTTGAACTCATTAAAAACGACATAGCCAATGAAGGCGTGAACACGGCTGTTATTGCGGCCTGTTCCCGTCGCGTCATGTTTGACGTCTTTGATTTTGGTCCCGTCATGGTGGAGCGGGTCAATTTGAGAGAGGGCGTGGTGTGGAGCCATAAGCCCGAAGAGGACAGAATGACCGGAGAAGAGGGTGGCCCACAGGTGGACGCGGCTATTCAAGAGATGGCTCAAGACTATCTTCGCATGGGGATGGCCGAGGCGGAGAAGATCCTGCCGCCTGAGCCTTACCATCCGGAAGAGCCCCTCAGCAAGCGTGTCCTGGTGCTGGGTGCCGGTGTGACCGGTCTGACTGCGGCCCTCGAGGTGGCCAAGGCGGGTTATGAAGCCGTCGTCGTCGAGAGAGAGCCTCAGGTTGGTGGATTTGCGGCAAAAATGCGTAAACAGACGCCTACGGCCTACCCTTATGAGAACCTGCAAGAGCCTGTGATTGACCAGCTGATCAAGGAGGCGGAAGCTCATCCGAAGATCGAAATTCGCACCGGCATGGAACTTGCCCGTATTGCAGGGTCTCCAGGACTTTTTGGCGTTACCATGAAACCCACGGGCACCAAGAGCGTTTGGGATGTCATGTCAAAGGAGCAGGAAGCGGAGGTACTGGAGGCTTTGGCAGCAGAGGGAAAGGCTGCAAGCAGCCGGGAACCGACGCCCGATTCCCCCGCCACGATCCTGAGCAAAGACGCTGAGGCGGAGAAGTTTGGTTCCGTCGTATTGGCGACGGGCTGGAAACCCTGGGAACTCAAGCAAGAGGAGCCGGAAACAGCTGCGGAAGCCGAGGGTGCGGAAGCGCCCAAGCCCGAGGCTGCAGCCGAGGAAGCGCCCAAGGCAGAAGAACCGACCTACGAGCATCTGGGGTTCGGGCAATTCCCCAATGTGGTGACCAACATTGCCTTTGAAGAGATGGCGGGTCAGGGTAAGATCTTACGCCCCTCCGACAGCAAGCCGGCGACCAGTGTGGCATTCATTCAGTGTCCCGGACAAGGATCGGACAAAGACTTTCCCTATGCGGCAGCCATTACCAGTATGGTCGCTCTGAAGCAGGCCAAGTATGTGCGGGAAGACAACCCGGATGCCAAAGCCTACATTTTCTATCAGCATATGCGAACGCCCGGCCAGTATGAATACTTCTATAAGAGCGCTCAGCAGGACGACGGCATTTTCCTGACCAAGGCGGATATTGTCGGCGTCTCAGGCAACGGGAACGGCGCCCTGACGGTGGAGGCTAACGACACCCTTTTGGGCGAAAATATCAAGGTGAAGGTGGACATGGTCGTCCTGGGGATGGGCATGGTGCCCACCACAAAGGACGATCCTGTCATGAACCTCGCCTATCGGCAAGGCAAGGGGTTCCGCGATCTGGAGCTCTTTGAGGGATACTGCGATTCGAACTTCATTTGTTTCCCCTATGAGACGAGAAGAACGGGCATCTATGCCGCCGGATGCGTGCGGCGGGCGATGGGGATCCAGGAGTCTCAAGAAGATGCCGCAGGCGCAGCCCTTAAGGCGATTCAATGTATGGAGGCAGCCGAAGTGGGGGTGTCCGTTCATCCCAGGTCCGGGGACATGACCTTTCCCGACTTCTTCTTCCAGAGGTGCACCCAGTGTAAGCGATGCACGGAAGAGTGTCCCTTTGGTGCCCTGGACGACGACGAAAAGGGAACTCCGCTGCCGAACCCGACGCGGTGCCGCAGGTGCGGGACCTGCATGGGGGCCTGCCCCGAGCGCATTATCGGTTTTGCGGATTACAGCATTGATTCAATCGGCTCGGCGGTCAAGGCCATAGAGGTCCCCGAAGAAGAAGAAAAGCCGAGGGTCCTCATCCTGGCCTGTGAAAATGATGCCTATCCGGCCTTTGATATGATGGGAATCAACGGACTTAATTTTTCACCCTTTGTCCGGGTCATTCCGGTCAGGTGCCTCGGGTCGGTCAACGTGGTCTGGATCAAGGACGCCCTGTCCAAGGGGATCGATGGGATTCTGGCGATTGGCTGCAAGTACGGAGATGACTACCAATGTCACTTTGCCAAGGGAAGCGAACTCCTGAACATTCGCATGGAGAAGATCGGCGAGGCCTTGAAGAGCCTGGCCCTTGAGAAGGAGCGGGTGCAGCAGATACAGATTGCCATTGACGAATATGACAAGCTTCCAGGCCTGATCGGTGATTTCATGGCAACGATTGAATCGGTGGGCCCCAACCCCTTCAAGGGATTCTAAGACAGGTTTTTGCGATGTGCCCGGGCCAGTTTCCGGGGCACATCGTTTTTGAAAAGATACCCTGTTCTGGTTTGGGCGAGCCAATTTGGCGGTAACGGGATGAGGAGGTAAAAAATGGCAAATAGCTACTGGGTAGAACCTGACGTCAAATTTATCAAGCAGCTCAGGACGATGGGCGGGGAAACGCTGAAAAAGTGCTATCAGTGCGCCACGTGTTCGGTGGTGTGTCCCATCTCCCCGGACGAGAAACCGTTTCCACGGAAGGAAATGATTGCGGCCCAGTGGGGGTTGAAGGACAAGCTGTTAGGAAATATGGATGTGTGGCTTTGCCATCACTGCAATGATTGCTCCACGTACTGTCCCAGAGGGGCGAGGCCGGGAGATGTGCTCAATGCAGTGAGGGCTTACAGCATTCAGCAATATGCGTGGCCCCAGTGGCTCGGTCGCATCGTGCCTGACGCGAAATTCTGGTGGCTGCTCCTTGCCATCCCGGTGGTTATTTTTCTTTTTGTCCTCGGCCTGACCGGACATTTGAAAATTCCGGGTGGCGAGATCGAGTTTGCCAAGTTTTTTCCCACGCTGATCGTGGACCTTATCTTTGTCCCCCTGGCAACCGCCTGGATTCCTCTGGTGTTCGGCATCGGGATTTACAGGCTCGTGAGTGACATCCACAAAAACGCTCTCGCAACGGGGAAAGCCAAGCGGAAGGACTTCAATGTGCCGGACTTTCTGAAAAGCCTGATTTGTACGATCCCCACCATACTGAGGCACAGCAAGTTTTCCCAGTGCAGCTCCAACAAAGACAGGTATCTATCGCACCTTCTGGTCTTCTTCGCTTTCATCGGTCTCTTCATTGTGACGAACATTTTCTTTGTGGCGCTATATATCCTGCACGAACCGGGGCCCTATTCCCAGGCAAATCCCGTCAAGGTATTTGCCAACATCAGTGCCGCCGCCCTGTTGGTGGGTGCTGTGCTGATGATCAACAATCGGCTGAAAGACAAAGGGGAGAATATCGGCAAGGGGAGCTACTACGATTGGTCTCTTCTCATTCTGGTTTTGGGACTCGCCCTTACGGGCATACTCTCCCAGTTGACGAGGCTGGTCCATCTGCCGGTGATTGCTTATCCCATGTACTTCACTCATCTGGTCTTTGTCTTTTGTCTCTTCGCGTATCTGCCATTTTCAAAACTGGCCCATTTGATCTACCGCACACTGGCCATGGCTTATTCGCGATATTCTCTGAGAGAGCCGTGTGATTAGGGCTCATATTTGATTTTCCAAGAGAAGCAACACAGCCCCTCGGATTGGTTGGGAGGTTCCGAGGGGCTTTTTTTTGGAAAGAAAAAGGGAGAGGCCACACAGCGTGTGGTCCTCTCCCTTTGCGTTGCAGAGCAAAAATAAGTCGCTTTTTTAGGTGGCGTCGCCTGTGGCCGCACCGTGAAGCTTGATCTCCACCTTTTCGGTCAGACCTTCGTAATACTCTCTCAGGACGACCAGAACCTCATCCCGCCCGAAGTGGTCCGGAATCTCGCCGCCTTCCGACAGGAGCTTGCGGAGCATGGTTCCGCTCAGGATGACCCGGTCTTGTTTGGTGTGCGGGCAAGTTCTCAAGGAGGCCATGCCGTCGCACTTGTGGCAATAGAATGTCCAGTCGATCTTCAGGGGCCTGCAGAGTAAAGCCTTTCCGGGAGCCGGACAGGCTTCTTTGACATAAGGAATCTTGTCAAAGATCGTCTGGGCTTCAAACATGCCGTAGAAGTCGCCCACGCCTGCATGGTCACGACCGATGATCATGCGCGAACAACCGTAGTTCTGGCGAAATACGGAGTGGAGCAGACCTTCTCTCGGGCCGGCATAGCGCATATCCATGGGATATCCACCCTGCAGGACCTTGTCTTCCACAAAGTAATTTTTCACCAGGACGTCAATACACTTGACCCGCACGTCGGCAGGAATGTCACCCGGTTTCAGGTTCCCGACGAGCGAGTGGATGAACACACCGTCACAAACCTCGATAGCAATCTTGCAGAGGTACTCATGGGACCGGTGCATGGGGTTTCTGAGCTGCATGGCTGCAATTTCACTCCAGCCTCTTTCTTCAAAGATCTTCCGCGATTCAGCAGGCCTCATATAGATGCCTTTGTACTTGGTGGGAAACTGGGCCTCGCTCAGGACCTTGACCGGACCCGCCAGGTTGACGGGTTTCTGGTTCATGACCATCTGGACGCCCGGATGATCATCTATGGCAATCTTCCAGAATTCCGCGGGATCGGGAACGCCTTCACCCATGAAGACCTTTTCGCATTCCCATTTCCTCTCCGCCTCGGTCAATTCGTATTTCTCGGTGACCTTCATGGTAGCCCTGATTTCATTACGTTTCGCGTCAAAAAGGGCAATTTCGTCGCCGACCTTGATGGCGTCAGCATCGGCCTTGGAGGCGGAAAGGGTCACAGGAACCGGCCAGAACGTTCCATCCGCCAGAAGGAATTTTTCGCAAACCCCCTTCCAATCGACCTTTTTCATGAACCCGTTCAGAGGGCTGAATGCGCCGATGCCCATCATGACCAGGTCGCCGTTTTCACGGGGGCTGATCTCGATTTTCTTCAGCCCCGCCGCCTTTTTATTTTCCGCTTCGAGTGCTGCGCCTTCAAGCAGGCAGCAAACCAAACCTTTTCCGCCGTGAGGTGGAATCAATTTTGACATTTTTTTACGTCTCCTTTCTGGATTGGACTTAAGCTCAGTCTCCTACGAATTTCACCCGGAAACTTCCGGGTACGGGGTGTCGTGGCCTCTCCTCCTTTCTGTTCTATGATTGATATATTTTCAGGAACTTTCTATGATATAGTCCGTTCCTGTTCTTTATTCCCCGCTGAGGCCAGCAGAGCCGCAGAACGCAAATATCCGTTTGGTAATAAGTGTTCAGCACGCCGAAGAAGCAGGAATAGACGGTCCCTTTTAGTACAAAAGCCTTTTTTTGTCAAGGGTAAGATGGTCGAAAGACCGCGATATCTCCCTAAAATAAGCGGGGCTCGAAGGCCTCAACCACCCCAATTCAATGATATCGTGCTGATATTGGAGCAACGGTTATGCCAAAAACATTGCCTTGCCGAAATCAGCATAAGTAAGGAATAGTAATAGAGAAAGTCGAGACGCCGAGCGCGTGTGTGCGTTTGTGTCCGATCCCACAGCTGTCATCAATTTTTACACGTTGTAAAGAATAGCGTTACCCGGATGTTCAAAAAACGCTGGCCTCATGGATCGTAAACAAAACGGTATTTTCTCAGGTTTAACTGGCCACTTTATTCTTTTGAAGTTGGCTGTTTTTTGTTAAGCAGTGCAGGTGTCAAAAACTGAAACGATGAAAGGTTCAAGAGGTGAGTCATGAAACTGGATGAGCAGGTTATAGCAAGGGCAATCATAGAGCGTTTCACACAAAAATGGATCGAACATCTCGACCTTGACGTGGCCATTGTCGGTGGCGGGCCATCGGGGCTGGTCGCCGCTTACTATCTCAGCAAGAAGGGATGGAAGGTGGCTCTCTTTGAACGCAAGCTGAGTTTAGGCGGTGGCATGTGGGGCGGCGGCATGATGTTCAACGAAATCGTGGTTCAGGACGCAGGGAAAAAGGTTTTTGATGAGCTGGGGGTCAAGACACGTCCATTCGAGGCCGGGTACCATACGGCGGATTCGGTAGAGGCAACCACGACTTTGGGGTCCAAGGCGTGTCAGGCGGGGGTTACGGTTTTTAATCTCATGTGCATAGAGGATGTCATCATCCGCCCAACTGAAGGCTCGGAGTCGGCGCAGGTGGTGGGCCTTGTGATCAACTGGACTGCGGTCGAGATGGCTCGACTCCATGTGGACCCTCTGACCGTCCGTTCGCGTTACACCATTGATGCCACAGGCCACGCCGTTGAGGTCATGCACATTATCGAGAGAAAATCCGGATCGAAACTCTTGACCGAAACAGGCAAGGTGGTCGGCGAGAAGTCTTTGTGGGCCGAGGCGGCTGAGCGTTCAACCCTGGAGAACACCCGGGAAGCCTTTCCAGGGGTCTATGTGGCGGGCATGGCCGCCAATGCCACGTTCGGATCTTATCGAATGGGGCCTATTTTTGGCGGGATGCTGCTTTCCGGGCAAAGAGTCGCAGAACTGATTGATCAGAGATTAACAAATGACAAAGAGCGATCGTGATCGCGGGGGGAGAACATGAAGAGCACCGTTTACTTTGCCGATCTCAGGACAAAGCCGACCGGCAATCTTGTGCACAAGGTGAAGGGCCTGTGTGAGGCGGTCGATCTGGGAGGCCGGATCAAGAAAAGGGCGCTGGTTGCTGTAAAACTCCATTTTGGAGAGAGGGGCAACACCGCCTATGTCCGCCCTGTTTTTGTGCGCAAGATTGTGGAAATGGTCAAGGAAGCAGGAGGTTCTCCTTTTCTGACTGACGCCAACACGCTCTATGTGGGGAGTCGCAGCGATTCAGTGAGCCACCTGACGACCGCTGTCCGCAATGGGTTCGATTATGCTGTGGTGGATGCGCCTCTGATCATTGCAGACGGGCTTCGCGGCGGCATGGAAAAGGCTGTCGCGGTCCATTTGAAGCGGTTTAAGCGGGTCTATATCGGTGCCGAAATCGTGGGGGCCGATGCCATTGTGAGCGTGGCTCATTTCAAGGGCCATGAGCTAGCGGGTTTTGGGGGGACGATCAAGAATCTCGGAATGGGCTGCGCTTCCCGGAAGGGGAAACTGGCTCAGCACTCCACCGTTTCACCGAAGGTGAGCAAAAAGAAATGTGAAGGGTGCGGCGAATGCGCGGCCTACTGCGCTCAGAAGGCCATTTCGCTTTTTGAAGAAAAGGCGCTGATCGACCCCAAGAAATGCGTGGGCTGTGGAGAATGCATCCTCATCTGCGCAAATCAAGCCATTCAGATTCAATGGGATCAGGCAATCCCCATCTTTTTGGAAAACATGGTGGAGTATACCGTGGGCGTTCTCAAGGGGAAAAGAGACAGAGCCGTTTTTTTTAATTTTATTACCCAGGTCTCGCCCGCATGCGACTGCTATCCCCACAATGATGCGCCCATCGTGCCCGACATCGGGATTCTGGCCTCAACGGATCCGGTGGCCATCGACCAGGCTGCCGCGGATCTGGTCAACCAGGCGGAGGGGCTCAAGACCTCCTGTCTAACCAAGAACTTCAAATCCGGCGAGGACAAGTTCCGGGCCATCTATCCGAACGTGGACTGGGAAATTCAGCTCGAATACGCCGAAGCCGTCGGACTGGGCAGCCGGGCGTATGAGCTTGTAAAGATCTAGGAGGCTGTCGCAAAACGCCCATCTGCGGCGTTATCCTCGTCCTTCGTCACTGCAGCGTACCAGTCAGTACGCCTCATTCCTCAGGACATCGGATGCCTTGCATCTGTCCGTTTTCCATCACCCTCCTGAAGACGGCTCTCCGACAGGCACCTAAAAGCCATCTCAGGAATCCGTCTGAGACCCGGCAATCATTCCAGTACGATAATGTCTCCGGGCACGTGCTGGGAGGCGATCGTGAACTGTGTCCGGTTATGAGGCGCCGCTTCTCTCACGACCGACAGGGCTCTTTCCGGGGCATTATTCGTTTCACTCATGTGACCCACGATCACATGCCTGAGCCCGCTGTGGTACACCTCTCCCAACAGATCCCGACAGGCCTCATTTGAAAGATGCCCCACCCGGCTTTGAATCCGCTGCTTGACATGCCAGGGGTATGGCCCCTTTTCGAGCATCTTCTGGTCGTGGTTGGCCTCCAGAATGAGGAGCCTGCACCCCTTCAGATGGTGGCTGACCAACTGGGTGGCGATGCCCAGATCGGTGGCGATGCCCACTTTGACGGCACCGCTCTGAATCGTGAAGCCGACCGCATCGGATGCATCATGGGAGACCGAAAAGGGGTGAAAATGCAGATGACCAATCGAGAAGCCGGTGCCGCCCTCGAAGTTCCTGGCCTCGAAGAGGCGTCCAAGGCGGGATTTGGCGGCAGCGAGGGTTGATGGATTGATATAGACCGGAAGCCCGTAACGCCTTGAGAGCGTACCCACGCCCTGAATGTGATCCGCGTGTTCGTGAGAAACCACAATGGCGTCGAGGTTTGCCGCGTTGAGGTCTTTTGCACGGAGTCGCCGCTCAATGGCAACAGCGGAAAGTCCCGCATCGACTAGAATGGCGGTTTTTCCGTCTGAGACATAGACGGCGTTTCCCTTGCTCCCGCTGGCCAGTACGCAGATCCTGGTCATAACTTCGTCATTCAAGTCTCGCATCCCTGCCGCTGGCTTAAGGCATTGTCTGATTTAGCCTCTGGCCCGAGTCTGGTGAGAATTCGCGGCCGTGAATTCGCTGACCGCGGCCTCCAATGCCTTAAGCCGGTTTGCACAGATCGCCGCAGGACATGGCCGGAGGCCGGCTTTCAGCGAACCCACTGGCCGCTTTCACGTATTTGTGCAGTCGGAGACTTTTTGCTTAAGACAAGAACTTAGCGCGATGGCGTGGCTGATTATCCATCGCGCGAAATCAGAAGTAAAAGTCCCCGATCGCCGAAACAGTTTGTCTAAAAAGTTGTAATTCAAACTTTCGCGCTCAGAGCCAAGTCTTGTAGATTCCAAGAAAATGTTCCGATTGGCAGGAGCCGCGGGGCGGCAGAGGGATTCGGTGAACGCAGGCCCACAGCCATTTCCTACAGCACTACCCGCAAGGCTACTGAAGGCATTGTGGGCCGAAGTGAAGCGAGTCCCTTGCCGTCTGGCGCTCTACCACTCTTGGCCCAACACCTCTTTCGTAACGGAACATTATTATAAGAACCACCATAAATGTCGTGATTCTGAGCTTTGCACGAGAAGAGGATTGCGAAACTTGAGTTCGTCATCGAATAAGGTTCAAGACCCAACGCTATACCCCCGTATGTCCGAAGCCGCCATCATTTCTGCCCGTTTCTTCCAGGGATTCAACCAGTTCCAGCTCCGCCTGGTACACCTTCTGAATGATCATCTGGGCGATCCTGTTTCCCCTCTCAACGGTATATGGCTTTTCTCCCAGATTGATGAGAGCCACCTTGATCTCCCCTCTGTAGTCGGCATCAACGGTCCCTGGCGCGTTGATGATACCGATGCCGTGGTGAAAAGCGAGACCGCTTCGAGGCCGAATCTGGGCCTCAAAGCCCGAGGGCAAGGCCACCGCAATCCCTGTGGGAATGACGGTGATGGCCCCTATCGAGATCACCACGTTCTCACGGATTGCAGCACAGAGATCCATCCCGGAGGATTGCGGGGTCATATAGCGGGGAAGTGGGAGATCGGAGTCGTTTTCCGGATGAAGGCGAAGAATCCGGATTCTGGGAGGGGCATTTGTCATGAGTCACGGGTCACCGGGTGCCTTTGAAGCTCACGATCCATTCAGGTTACAGGTTCAGAATGCCTTGATAGGAGACGTTTCCATCGATCGGCCCGAGGATGGCGAGTGCCACGGCCTTATCTCTAAACATCTCCCGGGCAAGATTTATCACGTCTTCGGCTGTGACCGCGTCAAGGTTGCCGGCCAGTTCCTCCAGGGAAATATCGCGCCCGAAGTTGATCTCGTTATGAGCAAGGCGGGTCATCTGGTTATCCGTGCTTTCGGCGGCAAGATAGATGCCGCCCTTCAGGTGTTCCTTGGCATCCCTGAGCTCAGAATCATCTATGGGGGTTTCCTTGAGGCGTTTCATCTCCTTGGTGATGAGTGACAGAACCTGCTCCGTGTTTGATTTGTCCACTCCCACATAGACGCCGATGAGTCCGGTATCGGAATACGATGACAGAAAGGAGTAAACCGCATAGGCAAGGCCACGCTGTTCCCGGATCTCCTGAAACAGCCGGGAACTCATGTTGCCCCCAAGCACCACGTTCAGAAGGGCGCAAGCGTGGCGCCAGGAATCCGTGGCGTGGACACCCTCGGTGCCGAGACAAATATGGACCTGCTCCAAGTTCTTGGGATACGTCCTGGCGACCCATTCCATGGTGGGTTTTTCGCGCTCGGGGAAATTGTTCGCCTTGCGAACCCCCTCGAAGGTCCGGGCAATCGATTCTGAAAAGGACTCGTGCTCAATGTTGCCGGCTGCTGCAATGATAATGCGTTCGGGCTGATAGGCCCGAGCGAAGTATGCCTTGATCGTGCTCGCATCAAATCTCTTGATCGTGTCCAGCGTTCCAAGAATGGAACGACCAATGGGGTGGTTTGCCCAAACCCCCTGCGCCAGAAGGACATGAATATTCTCATCCGGCGTATCTTCCAGCATGCCTATCTCCTGAAGAATCACCTGCCGTTCCCGTTCCACCTCGGTTTCATCAAAGACAGAGTTCAAAAAGATATCGGACAAAAGATCCACCATCGTATTGAGGTGGGTATCCATAACCTTGGCATAATAGCAGGTATTTTCCTTGCTGGTAAAGGCATTACACTGGCCGCCAATGGCATCAAACTCCTTGGCGATCTGAAGGGCCGTTCGCCGCTTCGTCCCTTTGAATATCATGTGCTCAATAAAGTGAGACAGGCCCCCTTCATCATCCTTTTCATCCCTGGCGCCCACATTGACCCAGACCCCCATGGTCACCGACCGGGCATGAGAGATTCTCTTGGTTACGATTCTTATGCCATTGTTCAGGACTGTCTTGTTTAAGCCGTTAGGCATCTCCCTGTGCCTCCATGGCAGCCTTCCGGCTGAGGCGGATCTTGCCGTCACGATCCACTTCAAGGACCTTCACTGTGACCTTGTCGCCTTCTTTCAGAATGTCCGTTACTTTGTTGACGCGTTTTGTGTCAAGTTGGGAGATATGTACGAGGCCGTCGGTTCCGGGGAATATTTCTACAAATGCACCGAAGTCCATGATTTTTCGCACCGTCCCCTCATAGATGGCTCCAACCTCGGCCTCCCTGGCAATATCCTGAACCATCTTAAAAGCCTTTTCCCCCGATTCCTGGTTGACGGCGAAGATTCTGACAAGGCCGGAGTCATCCACGTCGATCCGGGTGTCGGTTCCCATTTGAATGGCCCGAATCATTTTTCCGCCCGGCCCGATGAGCTCCCGTATCTTATCGGGGTGAATGTGCAAGGAAAGAACCTTGGGCGCATAAGGCGAGATCTCCGGCCTCGCTTTTGCAATGATTTCTTCCATTTTGCCCAAGATATGCAATCGACCGGCGCGAGCTTGCTCGAGAGCTTCTTTCATAATCGGCCTGGACAGGCCCGCAATCTTGATATCCATCTGAAGGGCCGTGATTCCCTCTCGAGTCCCCGCGACCTTAAAGTCCATGTCCCCCATGTGGTCTTCGTCGCCCAAGATATCGGACAGGATCACCACGTTGTCCCCCTCCTTCACAAGCCCCATGGCAATCCCTGCCACGGGGGCGCTGACGGGGACACCCGCGTCCATCAGGGCCAGGCTGCTTGCACACACCGTGGCCATGGAAGAAGAACCATTCGATTCCAGAATCTCCGACACAATTCGAATGGTGTAGTCAAAGGTCTCCCGGGTGGGCAGAACCTTTTCCACGGCCCTTGTGGAAAGTCCACCATGTCCAATTTCTCGTCGGCCGGGACTCCCCAACCTTCTCGCTTCTCCGACCGAATAGGGCGGGAAGTTGTAATGAAGCATGAAAGGCCTGAGGACATCTCCGTCCAGGGTTTCGATCCGTTGCTCGTCACTCATGGAGCCAAGGGTGACAATGGCCAAGGCAAGGGTTTCTCCCCGTCTAAAGAGGGCCGAGCCGTGGGTCCTGGGCAGGACGCCCACCTCACAGGTGATGGGGCGTATCTCGTCGAATCTGCGGCTGTCCATACGACGATTTTCATGAATGGCGTAATTTCTCATGATACGACGCTCAAGAGCGTCGAAGACTTCTTTGACCTGCCGCGCAGCGTCTTCACAACGGTCTTCGATGGCGGCCAACACATCCTTTTTGAGGGCCTTGAAGGCGTCACGACGTTTCAGTTTTTCCGGGACCTGCAGAGCTTCCTTGATTCGATCGCTGGCCAGAGTTTCAATCTCTCGAGCGAAAGACGGGTCGATCTCCGTGACCGGGGTGGGCCGTTTTGGCAACCCCACCGCTTCCTTCAGTTTTAGCTGGAGGTCGATAATAGGCTGCAACGCTTGATGGCCAAAGAAGATGGCTTCCAGGATATCCTCCTCTTTGACAATGAGGCCGCCTCCCTCCACCATGACAATGGCATCTTTGCTTCCTACCACGATCAGGTTGATATCGCTGTGTTCGAGTTCCTCGCGGGTGGGGTTCACTCTAAAGCGGCCGTCCAGGCGACCCACCCGCACACAGGCGATGGGTCCCGCAAAAGGGATATCAGACAGCTCTAAAGCTGCCGAAGCCCCTATGACAGCCAACACATCAGGATCATTTTCTTTGTCTACGGAGAGCACCGTAGCGATGACCTGCGTTTCATATCTGTAATTCTTTGGCAAAAGAGGCCTCACGGGTCGATCTATGATCCGCGCCGTGAGCGTCTCCTTTTCACTCGGCCGTCCAATCTCTCGGCGGAAGTAGTTGCCGGGTATTCTTCCAGCAGCATACCCCTTCTCCTGGTATTCGACCGTCAAAGGGACAAAGTCGATCCCTTCCCGAATTTCATCGGTTGAAACGGCCGTCACCAAAATCAGCGTTTCTCCATAACGGACCGTGGCAGCACCACTTGCCTGACGAGCCATCTTTCCTGTTTCTATCGTGAGGGTGCGCCCCCCGACCTCTGCTTCAAAAGAAACTTCCATATTTTTTCTCCTCAGTATTTTTGCAATAATGTATTCGCTGTTCGCGAACCGAATCACGACTGACGGCGTACACGCTTCACGTCCGGAAGTTGTGACCCTATTTTCTGAGTCCCAGGGCCTTGATCACTTCCCGGTACCGGTTGACGTCCTTGTTCTTCAAGTAGTTCAACAACCTTCGTCGCTGACCCACGAGTTTGAGCAAGCCCCTTCGGGAATGATGATCTTTTCGGTGGACTTTGAAATGCTCGTTCAGGTGATTGATGCGCTGCGTGAGCAGAGCAATCTGAATCTCCGGCGATCCAGTATCCGCGTCGTGAAGTTTAAACTGATCAATCAATGCCTTTTTTTGTTCCGCTGCTAGAGCCACTTTCAAAACCTCCCTTTTTTCGTTGTTCGCAAATCGTTAGTCGGGATACCATTCACGTTTCATGAATGGGGACCCGGAAACACACAAGCATATGAGTATATGCCTTTCTCCCTCTGTGAACTTATGACGGCAACGAGGTTGCCCTGCACATCGGTGACCTTGATCCAAGGACATGTTCCCTCCTCAAGGGATGGGAGTTCCTCTTGGGTGACTGGTTGTCCGTGTCTTATTTTCTCAGCGAGCTCATTATCCGCTAAAAGGCCGGGAATTTCCCTCAGAGCGACACTCATCGGAACAATATAGTCTGAGATTTTTTCCATTGTGGAAAGCCTCTCGAGGGCCTCTAATGAGATGGCTTCGGCCAACGTGAAATGACCACTCTCGGTGCGACAGAGTTCCCTTAAATGGGCGCCACATCCCAGGGCGTCTCCAATGTCGGCGCACAGCGTTCGGATATAGGTTCCCTCGCCACAGGCCACGTCAAAACGAACATCCGGCAGGGAGATATCCGTGACTTCAAGCTCATAAATATGGATGCGCCTCGCGGGTTTCCGGACAAACGTCCCCTGTCGGGCCAGCTCATAAAGGCGCACCCCCCCCTGTTTAAGGGCCGAATAGGCGGGAGGATTTTGGTATTTCATGTCCAGGAACGTTCGGAACGCCTGGCGAATGTCCTGATGCGTGATACTCAACCGGGGTTCACTCGAAATAACCCGCCCCGTGAGATCCTGTGTGTCCGTCCGCATGCCAAGCCTCATGACGCCTTTGTATCGCTTTTTCCCACAGGTCAAAAACTGCGCAAGGCGGGTGGCCTTATTGATGCAACAAACAAGCACCCCCGTGGCAAACGGATCGAGTGTGCCGGTGTGGCCCGCCTTCTTGGCTCTCAAGGCCTTCTTGACGTGCGCCACGACCCGGGCAGATGTCATGTCCGAAGGTTTGTCGATAACAATAATGCCGTTCATTCGATCTCTGCTGTTTTTTCTTCCTCGCGGATCGTTTTCAGAAGCCTGTCCACTTTGGTCGCGCGTTCAAATGACTCGTCATAGAGAAACCTCAACTCGGGAATGTATCTCAGTTCGAGGCAATTCCCCAATTTTTTCCTGAAATACCCCGAGGCACTCTTGAACCCTGCTAAGGCATTGATCTTATGCTCTTCTCCTTCAGCGACGCTGAAATAGACCCGGGCCGAACGGAGGTCGTCGCTCAGAGCCACACGAAGAATGGTGACAGATTCCAGGCGGGGGTCCCTGATCTCTTTTCTGAGCAGAACAGATAGTTCCCTCTGTATTTGCCCGCCGACTCTGTCGGCTCGCTTAAACCGGGTCATAGGTTTATGATTTCCACCTCGGAGTCGATGATTTCAGCCAGCTGCATGTCTTCGACAAAATTCAGGGCCTTGTCTAACTTCGAGTTGATGTGTCGGCGATCATTTCCCACAAAGGCCATGCCTATTTCCGCTCGTTGATGACTGTCATTGGCACCCACCTCCGCAACGGACACATTGAACGTGTTGCGGAGGCGTGCGGTCATGCTCTTGACGACCTTTCGCTTCCCCTTCAATGACGTGTTTCCAGGAATTCTCAGGACGATCGTGCCGATTCCGACAACCATGGCGCTCATATGGGGATTGCGGGTTGTTATTCGATCACAGGTTTAACTTCTTTGACCTCGTAGCATTCGATAACGTCACCGACCTTGATGTCATTAAAGTTTTCTATGCCGATGCCGCATTCGTAACCGGTCTGGACCTCCTTGACGTCGTCTTTGAAGCGCCGCAAAGAGGCGGTTTTTCCGTTATAGACCACGACGTCGTCACGGAGCAGTCGTACACGCTGGCTGCGTTCCATCTTTCCGTCGGTGACATGGCAACCCGCTATGGTTCCCACCCTCGAGACATTGAACGTTTCCCTGACTTCGGCCCGCCCTATGACACGTTCCTCGTAGGTCGGTTCCATGAGACCCACCACAGCTCGCTTGATGTCGTTCACGACGTTGTAAATGACGTCATAGAATCTTATGTCCACGCTTTGTTCGCTTGCAAGCTCCCTGACATTCGGGTTGGGCCGGACATTGAAGCCCAACACAATACAATTAGAGACTTTGGCGAGCATGATATCGGACTCTGAAATAGCGCCGGTTGCAGAGTGGATGATGTTGACCTTGACCTCCGGGGACTCAATCTTATATATCGCTTCGGTCAAAGCCTCGACAGATCCCTGGACATCGGCACGAATGACCAGGTTGAGGTCTTTCACCGGAGCGGTTTTCATTTCTTCATAGTACTTTTCCAGAGTGAGTCTGCTCGTTTGTGCCAGCGCACGCACTCGCTGTTTCTGGGTGCGATGAAAGCTAACCTGCCGTGCGGACTTTTCGTCACTCACGGCCATAAAGTCGTCCCCGGCCATGGGAACTCCCGAGAGTCCCTGGATCTCCACGGGTGTCGATGGTCCGGCAGCATCGATGCGGTCGCCCCGGTCGTCCGTCATGGCTCGCACTTTTCCGTAATGCTGGCCGCATATGACGGCATCCCCGGCACGGAGCGTCCCCTCTTGAACCAGCACGGTGGCCACCGGACCCCTGCCGGGATCAAGCTTTGCCTCAATCACATGCCCGACCGCGAGCTTGTCAGGATTTGCCTTTAATTCCATGACCTCCGCCTGGAGGAGGATCATCTCCAGAAGTTCTTCGATCCCTATTTTTTGCTTGGCCGACACACTGACGGAGACCGTATCACCCCCCCAATCCTCAGGGTTCAGGCCGTGCTCTGCCAGCTGGCGTTTCACCCGGTCGGGATCTGCCTGCGGTTTATCAATCTTATTGACCGCCACCATGATCGGCACGTTCGCCGCCTTGGCATGGTTGATCGCTTCAATGGTTTGGGGCATGACCCCGTCGTCTGCAGCGACAACCAAAACAACCAGGTCGGTTACTTCAGCCCCCCGGGCACGCATGGCTGTAAACGCCTCGTGACCCGGCGTATCGAGGAACGCAATTTGTCCGTTCTTGAGGGTCACATTGTAGGCCCCAATATGCTGGGTAATGCCCCCGGCTTCCCCTTCGATGACGTTGGTTTTCCGAATGGCATCCAACAGGGAGGTTTTACCGTGGTCCACATGTCCCATAATCGTCACAACGGGCGGCCTGCGTTTCAATTTTGCCGGATCATCCTTTTCCAGACGGATCACGTCCCCCTCCTCGAAAGAGACCTTTTCCGTCTCGTAGTCGAATTCACTGGCGACGACACTGGCTGTTTCAAAATCGATGGTCTGATTCAGCGCTGCAATGACGCCAAGAACCATGAGTTTCTTAATGACCTCACCCGCCTTTACGCCCATCCGTTTGGCCAACTCTGAGACAACAATGGCCTCATCCACCTTGATGCGACGCTTGATCGCCTTGGGCATCGTAATCAATGGCTTATCGCCCTTGAGGGCCACTTTGCCTTTGCGGTGCCTTCGGTCTTTGCGACCTGTCAGGGCTTTGTCGTCGTAAAGGTCCGCCCTGTCTAAAATCTCTTTTTTTCGAAAGCCGGTCTTCTTCCTGGAGAACGGCTTTGCGCTTTCCTCTTCGACCGCTCTCTTCTTGTCCTTTTTCTTGAGCTTGGACTTCGAAGCCGGGGTCGACCTTTCTTCTTGTTCCACAACCCTAAGCTTTGGCCGTTGTTCTGCCTCATCCGGAACCGGCACGACTTTGTCCAAGGGCGGGGGGATGTCGGGCGTGGGTTTTACTTCCGGCATCTTGATGATCTTGGCTGGCTGTTCCTTTTTGCCCTTGGGTTTCTTCTTAGCCTTGACTTTTTTTGCCGGCTTAGCCTGGTCGGCCCCAGCGGCTATCTCCGGGGGGGCCTCCTCCAGTGTTTCAGGCCCAACGATCTCAGCCGGCCTTTCTTCAGGGGCCGCATCGGCCGCGGTCGTTGCCATTTGATCGGGCTCGACCTCATGGACCGCCTGTGTTTTGACTTCGCCTGGGATTTCTTCCTCCGGCTTGGCTACAGGGGAGATGGCTTCTGCTTCCGGTTTCTTGGGGACGACTTTCTTTCGCCGTCTGATAATGGTGCCCTTGATCCGTTTTTCGATCACCTCTTCCGTCTTGGTTTGAAAGAGAGCCTGTTTAATGCGGGCAACCTCCTCTTCGTCAATAGCACTCATGTGACTTTTCACGACAATATTTTTCTCCGCCAGCTTTTCCAGAAGCACCTTGTTCGTCATATTAAGCTGTTTGGCAAGTTCATAGACTCGGATTTTTGCCATTCATGTCCCCCTGCTTTGGTCTCCAGGCAACGCCAGACCCCTTTTCTTCAATCTCGGCTCAAAGCCGATGGCCCCATCTAGGAATTCACCTCGCCCTCACCCCTTTTTCTTTTGTATTCTGCTAAATCCATCTATGAGGTTTCCTCGGGCTCGTCAGCCTCATCCTTCTGGTTCACACGGTGCTCAGGCTCGTCATGCTCTTTTTCCGGTGGGAGGTCCTCGGTGGATTCTCCGGGGACTTTCGAATCCTGGTCTTCATCTTTCGTTGCCAGAGCGAGTTCGGCCGCCCCCAGCAATGCTCCAGCTTTTTTCTCACTGATCCCTTTGATCTGCATCAGTGCCTCCATGGGGGCACTGGCCACGTCTTCTACGGAATAGAATCCTTGCTCTTTGAGGGCATCCGCTGTGCCGGCCCCCACGCCCGGAAGTTTTAACAATGCGTCATAACCGGTGCGCATGGCCTCGGAATAATTTGTTTCACTCTTCACATCGATATGCCAACCGGTCAGCTTGGAGGCAAGGCGCACGTTTTGTCCTCGTTTGCCGATGGCCACGGAAAGATATTCATCGGGGACCACCACCTCCATGGCAAGACTCGCTTCGTCGACGATAACTCGAGATATCTCCGCCGGCGAGAGGGCACTACACACAAATTTGGCCGAGTCACTCCGCCAGGGGATGATATCGATCTTTTCCCCCTTCAGCTCATGAACCACGCTTTGCACACGGCTCCCTTTCATCCCAACACAGGCGCCCACAGGATCAATATCCGAGTCATTCGATGCGACCGCGATTTTGGCCCGGCTGCCCGGCTCGCGAGCGGCAGCCATAATGCTTACAATGCCCTCACTGATTTCCGGCACCTCCGTCTTGAAGAGGGCTATCAGGAAACTGGGGTGACTGCGAGAGAGTATGATCTGGGGACCGCGGGATTCTTGAAGCACGTCCAGGATGTATGCTCGAATTCTATCCCCACGGCGATAAGTCTCCCTTGGGACCTGCTCTCGGACAGGCAGGACCGCCTCGGTCCGGCCGAGGTTGACAATGATATCCCGCTTGTCTATGCGCTGGACAATGCCGTTAATGATTTCTCCTTTTCTGTTGACAAAGCTCTCATACACGACACTGCGCTCAGCGTCCTTCATCTTTTGTATGATGACCTGCTTTGCCGACTGGGCAGCAATTCTGCCAAAAGTCGTCGTATCCATCTTGGTTCCGATGCTGTCGCCCAGTTCGCACCCCGGGTCAAGCTTGAGGGCCTCCTCAAAGGTGATCTCCAGGTCCGGCTCGGTGACTTTTTCAACCACATCTTTAAACTGGAACACCTCGATTTCACCAAGTTCATCACTGTAGCGGACTTCGATGTCAACCCTGGTTCCAAATTTCTTCCGGGCTGCCGATTTGAGCGCCTCCTCCAGTGTCTTGACGAGAATCTCCTTATCAATACCCCGATCCCGGCTGACCTGCTCAATAACCCTTTTTACATCCGACATTAGCATTTTGAACATCCTGTGATAGCGCCTGTTGAGTCTCTCATAGCAAGCTTCTTAAATTCCCGCACCCTTCTTTCCCCTTAAGACTTCGCATCCAGACGGGCCTTGGCAATGGTCTCATAGGGAATAGCAACCAGCTGGCCGCCCACTTCGAGTTTTACCACATCTCCTTCCAGCCCGGCGAGGATGCCCCTAAGATGCGTTTCCCCCTCGACCTCACGATTGGTTCTGATGACGACGGCCCGCCCCTGAAAATAAACAAAATGTTTCGGCTTTGTTAAGGGCCGCTCAAGTCCCGGCGAGGAGACTTCAAGGTGATAAGGCCCATCAGAAGGCATTTTGGCATCTAGCGTATCGCCCAACCGACGGCTGATCATTGCGCAGTCACCAATGGTCACGCCCCCCGGTTTATCAATAAAAATTTGTATGACCCGGCCCTTGGGCCCCCTTGCACATTCCACGTCGATGAGCCTCATCCCCTCTGACTCCACGAGCTGCTCGGCCAGAAGATCTATTTCGGCGGTCAGAATTTGCATCGGCCCGTTCATGGTTCTGGTCGTCCGTTCGAAAGCCCAAAAAAAAACGGGCTGTCGCCCGTTTCCCCGCCACGGTCTATCTCAATAACCCGGGTACTCGACTTCTTTTTGAGAAAAAACCAAAGGCTAAGAGTATCGGAATCATCCACTCATCGAAGCAAATGTCTTACGCCTTCACTCAAAAGACACTGCCTCAAAAAGGGAAAAGGGCTCATCCGCGCAGTGCGGACCAAAATGGAGCGGGCAACGGGGCTCGAACCCGCGACACCAAGCTTGGGAAGCTTGTACTCTACCAACTGAGCTATGCCCGCCTTGCTGGAGGCAACTTAAAATCTTTTTTAAGGATTGTCAAACACTTTTCAGCAAAGCGTCATCGGATCCGAAGGACGGTGCAAATTCGGGTTTAAAAAGGGACGCAACTATGATATGGCCAAAACCCCGTGCCGCACAACACGAGACCGTGGACAGTGACACCGCCTCATGTGGAGGAGAGGCTTATGGAAAACGCCAGAGAACAGATCGAATTTGACGTCCTGTTTGTGGGTGGTGGCCCGGCAAACCTTGCCGGTGCGGTTCGTCTCATGAGGCTGGCAAAGGAAAAGGGCCTTGAGCTTGAAGTCGCCCTGATCGAAAAAGGGGCGGACATCGGTTCCCACGCCGTCAGCGGTGCGGTTCTGAACCCAATTGCCCTTAAGGAACTGATGCCTGACTACAGGGAAGCAGGTTGTCCGATTGAAAAAGATGTTCGTGGCGATGAGTTCTATTTCCTGACGAAGACAAACCACTATGGCGTTCCTTTTGTGCCGAAATACATGCACAATAAAGGGTTCCACATTATCAGTATCTCCAAGTTTGTCTCGTGGCTGGGAAAGGTGGCCGAGGATCTGGGGGTGAACATCTTTCCCGGATTTGCGGGTACAGAAGTTCTTTTCGCGGAGGACGGCAAGACGATTGTCGGCATTCGGACCGGGGACAAGGGGATTGGTAAGGACCATACCCCAAAAACGAATTTTGAACCGGGCATCGACATTCTGGCTAAAGTGACCGTTTTTGGTGAAGGGCCGAGAGGCAGCTTGCTGCAGTCGATTTCAAAGAAGCTGGCCCTTTTTGAGGGCAAAATGCCCCAGGTGTTCGAAACGGGCATCAAAGAGGTGATCGAACTCCCCGGAGACAACTACTTTTCGAACAGTCGCGGCAACGATATTCACACGTTCGGCTATCCGCTGGGTTTAAGTACCCACGGCGGCGGTTTCATTTATGAGATGAAGGCCAAACGGGTTTCCCTCGGGCTGATTGTGGCTTTGAGTTATACGGATCCCATGCTTGATCCATATGAAGAATTCATCCGCTACAAACGGCATCCTTTCATCAGCAAAATCATTAAGGGCGGACGGGTCGTCGAGCAGGGGGCCAGGACGATCGCCAGCGGCGGCTATTACAGTCTGCCGAAGCTGGCCGTTGACGGCGGTCTTTTTGTCGGAGGCGCAGCTTCCATGTTGAATGGGCCTGCGCTGAAAGGGATCCACACCGCCATGAAGTCGGGCATGCTCGCCGCAGAGGCCGTTGCAGAGGCCCTTGAAAACGGGGATTATACCCGGGAAGCATTAAACTACGGCCGTCAAGTGGAGGACAGCTGGCTTGGGAAAGAGCTTTACGCCGGAAGAAATTTTTCTCAAGCCGTTTCCAGGAAAGGAATAATCAAATTCTTCCACCTGGGCGCTCAATATGTGACGAGAGGACGGGGCTTCCGTGATCAAATGCCCATGGACGAGGACGGCAAGACCCTTGCCCCCGTAAAAGGGGCGGATTCGGCGCAGGCGAGGTACGAAAAACAGACCTATGACGGTGTTCTCTATGTGGACAAGCTCACCGGCGTTTATTTATCCAAAACGCAGCACAGAGAGGACCAGCCGAGTCATTTAATCGTGCACGACCTGCATCTGTGTGTGACCCAGTGCTTCGAAACGTACCGAAGCCCCTGCACAAGATTCTGTCCCGGCGGTGTCTACGAATTGGAGATCGACCCCGAGACCCAGGAAAAGAGGCTCAGGCTCAATCCTGCCAATTGCCTTCACTGTAAGACCTGCGACATCAAGGATCCTTTCGGGAACATCACCTGGGTCTGCCCCGAAGGAGGGGACGGGCCAAAATATACGGTCGTGTAGCTGAAAAACCCTATGACTCCGGCCCGGAGTCGGTCTCCGGCGAGGTCTCGAAAAGGGTCACAGCCTTTCTCAAGCGGGTCACCACTCGACCCTGTCCTATGGCCATCAGGATCTCAAAGAGCCCCGGGCCCTTTGGCTGACCGGTCACCGCAGTCCGAATGCCGTTGATCAAAATGCCCGCTTTGATTTGCAAAGCCTCAGCCAGGTCACGGATGGCCTCTTCAATCGCTTCCACCGTAAACCGGTCCAGGCGTTCCAGGTGATCAGCAAGCATAGGGAACCACACCTTCAGTTCCTCGTTGTTGAGGATGTTTTTTTTCAGGGCCTTTGGATCGATAGGGTAGTCTTCGGAAAAATAGGCACGACCGAAGGTCACAAAATCCGTTGTCACGTGGTACCGGCTTCGAATGAGGTCGACCGTTTGGAGAAACCAATCCCGTCTTGGCCCTTCGAAATCAGGATTCCATAGTTCTTCTCTTTCCAGTAGTTCTTTGACGTAAGGCGATATCTCTTCAACCGGCAGACTTCTCAAATAGTGGGCATTGATGCTGAGGGCCTTTGGATCGGTAAAGAACTTGGGATCATCTTTTCTCAGATCAAAGACCGCATTGGCACGACTGATCCCTTCCAGAGAAAAAGCCTCGATCAGTTCGTCTCTGGAAAAAATCTCCCTTGAATCAGGTGTGGCCCATCCCAGGAGTGCAAGATAGTTCACAAAGGCCCAGGGCAAGAAGCCGTGTTTCTTGTAGAAATGGACCGCAACAACCTCGCCGTGGGTTCGCTTTGAGATCTTGGCTTTCTTGGGGTCCAGGGTCAGGGACATGTGGGCGAATTGGGGGATCGGGGCACCCAAGGCTTTGTATAGAAGAATCTGCTTGGGGGTATTGGCCAACCCGTCCTGTCCCCGGATGACGTGGGTGATTCTGTCGCGGATGTCGTCAACGGTGTTGGAGAGGACGTACAACGGCCTTCCGTTCGACCGAACGATAACGAAATCTTCGATATCCTCATATTTCTTCTCGATAATGCCGTAGACAATATCCGAGAAACTGACAAATCCTTTTCCGCGGGGTACCTTCAGGCGAATCGTATACGGAATTCCCTCCGACTCCTTTTTGGTAATTTCTTTGGCCGTGAGATTGCGACATGTGCCGTCGTACTGAAGATCGGTTTTCTTTCTTCGGGCTTCTTCGCGCTTTCGCTCAAGCTCTTCTTTTGTGCAGAAGCACTTGTAGGCATGGCCGGATTTGAGAAGTTCTTCTGCGGCAGCCACGTGTTCGGGGATGAAGTCGGACTGAAAATAAGGGCCTTCGTCCCAGGTAATCCCCAGCCACTTAAGGCTGTTGATAATCCCCTCAATCGATTCTTCCGAGGATCTTTCAACATCGGTGTCCTCGATCCTCAGGATTAACTTACCCCCTGTTTTCTTGGCAAAGAGCCAGTTGAAGATCGCTGTTCGCGCGCCCCCGATATGCAGGTAGCCCGTCGGGCTCGGAGGGAAACGGACTCGTACCTCTTGTCCCATGAGAATTCACCTTTCTTGAAGCCAGACCAGAAGCTCGACTAAAGTGAGCTAAAGTGACTAGAGTGTCTAAAGTGTCAGCAGGAGGATGTTGTATTTTTTAGACCTTGTCAACATGATTCACGATCGGGGAATTTCACGGGATTCGGTCTGACAAACGGAACGTTTGGACAAGGGATGGAACGAGTTCACGGGATTCGTTTGCCTTCATGAAAGACATGCAGCTTGCCGGCATCCATAGAGAGGCGGATGGTCTCGCCTGTTTGGCACGTGACGTTTCTTGGCGCTCTAAGCGTTACGGGACTGTTACCCAACCTTGCATGGATATACTTGTCGGCTCCCACGTTGCTGAGCATTTCCACCTCTGCCCGCAGACCGGTTTCTGTGCCTTCGCTGACCCCGATGTCTTCGGGACGTACGCCGACTTCCACGTTGCGTCCGACTAAAGCCTGATTCACCTTCCCCAGATCGAGTGAGAAGTCCGCGCTGTGAAATCTGAACCGATTTCCTTGTCGGTCCACTTTTCCTTCGAAAAGATTCATGACGGGAGATCCGACGAACGTGGCCACAAAGGTGTCCGTCGGGCGATTGTATATGGTCTCGGGCGTTCCAATCTGGTGCACGCGGCCTTCTTGCATGACGACAACCTGGTCACCCAATGTCATGGCCTCCACCTGATCGTGGGTGACGTAAAGAATGGTCGCCTTCATCTGCTGGTGGAGACGCTTCAGTTCCAGCCGAACACTGATTCGAAGCCGGGCATCCAAATTGCTGAGAGGCTCATCAAGGAGAAAGAGCCGGGGGCGACGGACAAGGGCTCGGCCCATGGCGACCCTCTGACGTTGGCCTCCGGACAGCTGGCGGGGTTTTCGTTTGACAAGGTGTTCTATGCCCAGAAGGCGGGCCGTTTCCATGACCTTTTGTTCTATCTCGGACTTGGGGATCCCTCGCATTCGCAATCCAAAGCCCAAATTCTGAGACACGGTCATATGCGGATAGAGAGCGTAATTTTGAAAGACCATGGCGACGTCCCGCTGTCGCGGGGAAAATTCGTCGACGGTTTGCCCGTCGAGCAAGACAGAGCCTTCGTTTTGCCGGTCCAACCCGGCAACGATTTGTAAAAGGGTGCTCTTGCCGCAACCCGATGGGCCAAGCAACACAAAGAACGCCCCATCCTCAACATGCAGATTCACATCGGATAATGCAACCACGACTCCGAATCGCTTGGTGATGTTTTGCAGGGTCAGTGAAGCCATGGCTTATCCCTTTATCGCCCCGGCGGAGAGTCCTGTGACAATGCGTCTCTGGAAGAGCAGGACCATGACAACCAGCGGGGCGGTCGTGATGAAGGAGGCGGCTGCGATCTCTCCCCACGGTACCGTGTGCTCTCCCTGAAAAAGAGCAATGCCCACTGGCATCGTCTGCTTGGCAGGATCCGTGAGAATGAGAAGGGCGAGAAAAAACTCATTCCAAGCATAGATGAAGGTGAAAATGGCGGCTGTAAACAGCCCGGGAACTGACAGCGGCAGGATCACTCTCACAAGCGCCCCGATCCTCGAGCAGCCATCTACTAATGCTGCCGCCTCAAGCTCTTGGGGCATTTCTCGAAAGAAAAGGGCTATGATCCAAACAGCCAAAGGCAGCGTAAGGGCCACGTACGGAAGGACCAATCCCTGGTAGGTATTGAGCCATCCCACAAATCGGAGAAACCGCCAGAGGGGGCCTATGATGGCAATTTGGGGGAACATGGCGCAAGCCAGAATGACCATGAGACTGAAGTGCGCCCAGCGTCGAGGCAGTCTGGCCAGCGCGTAGCCGGCCAGCGTGGCCAGCAAGATCGTCGCGACCGTGGTGGAGCCTGCCACAATGACGGAATTTGCCAGGTAGTGGAGAATCCCATAACGAAGGATCGCCGAACGGAAAAAATCTATGGAGAAAGAAGGCCACAGCTCCGGGGGAATCGCTGTGACCTGGGCCTGAGTCTTGAAGGCTGATGAGACGAAGAGCAAGAAAGGCACCAGGGAGAAAGCGGCAGATAGGAGAATGCCCAAGAGAAAACCCGTTTTTTTCAGCCAGGTCATGCTTATAGCGTTGCCTCCAGCAGACGCCGCCTGGCCATGCGCACATAGACGACGGCGAGAACGAGGACCATCGCGAAAACGGCCACCGATATAGCCGAACCGTACCCCATCCATCCCTCTACAAACATCTTCTTGTAACCGTATAGCTGAAGTACGTTCGTGGCATCCGCCGGACCCCCCTGGGTCATCACAAAGGCGAGGTCAAAGACTCGGAAGGCATCGATGGTCCGAAACAAAAGGGCTATGAGTAATGCCGGCCGAATGAGGGGCCAGGTGATGTGGCGGAAACGCCGCCACATGCCTGCCCCGTCTACCCTGGCCGCCTGATAGAGTTGTTCGGGAATAATTTGGAGACCGGCCAGAATCAGCAGGGCCGCAAAAGAGGTTGTCTTCCAGATGTCAGCCAGGATTATGGCAAAAAGCGCCGTTCCGGGTGCGGCCAGCCAAGGAATGTAGGCACTCACTTTGTCAGCGAAAACTAAATAGTTGATCATGCCGTAGGCATCGTTGAAGAGAAACCGCCACATTTGCGCGGAAACCACGGTAGGGATGGCCCAAGGCACGAGTATGCACGCACGAAGGGCACCGCGACCAGGGAAACGATGGTTGATCAGCAAGGCCAGGAGCAGGCCTAAAAGAAGCTCAAAAAATGTGGTGGTAGAGACAAAGAATACTGTGACCAAAAAAGAATGTCGTGCCACCGGATCGTGAAGAAGTTCCCGGTAATTTTCCGCACCGATGAAAGGGGACTTGAGTTGTGGAAGGCCTATGATGATCCGGTGAAAGCTCAGGATGATCGATTGGATAACAGGGGCGGCCACAAAAACAAGAAGCACCAACAAGGCTGGAGTCAGAAGCGTGAGAAGGAATTTGCGGTTTGCGGGGATCACTGCTGCACCGCAGCCTCCATTTGGACGATTCTTTCGATCCGCTCTGAAGTCGCCCGGGCCAAGCCTTCCACGTCCGTTTCCCTGTCTGAAATGGCCCGGCTGAAAAAACGCTGCAGCTCCTGACTGATCATCGGGTACAGGGGAGATGTGGGCCTTGGCCTTGCCCTCTTAAAAGCAGGAAGGAAATGCTTCAAGTGAAGCATTCTTTCCTGAACCTCAGGATCGTCGTAAACCGCAATCCGGGTGGGGGCCAGTCCGGCCTCTAAGGCCAGGATCTTCTGGCTGTGGAGGGACGTCATGAACTTGACAAATTCCCATGCCGCATCCGGATGTTTGGACCACCGGCTGATCCCAAATTGCCAGCCTCCAAGGGCTGAGGCCGACACGTGGCCTGTGAAGGCCGGCAGTGGTCCCACGCCGATTCTCCCTGCGACCCGGGACTTCTCAGGATCATTTGCCACAGCCCACGCGTAAGGCCAGTTTCTGTGGAAGACGGCTCTGCCCTGGATAAACACTTCCAGCGATTCCGGCTCCTCATAGTTAATCGCTCCCCTGGGCGCGGCTCTTCCGATAATCCGATCACGGACAAAGGTGACAGCCTCAACGGACGGGGGCTCTCCTAAAAGCACTTTGCGGGTTTGCGGATCCACAACGTGGCCCCCGTGAGACCAGATGAACTCCAGCATATCGCACACCAGACCTTCATACTGCTTAAACTGCGCGGCGTAAATGTGCAGGGCCGGGTCCCGCTCACCTTTGACTATGGCATCTCCTTGCACAAGCATCTCGGTCCAGAATTTGGGCGGATCAAATTTGTATTTTGCCAGCAGGTCCTTTCGATAGTAAAAAAGTCCTGCGCCAAGGTAAGAAGGGACGCCATAAATAGTTTTGTGATAGGTATTTGCAGCGATCGTGGCGGGCAGAAACTTCTTTTGCTCTTCTTCTGAGAATCTGGAAGTAAGCGGCAGCGCCCACCCGGCATTTGCGAATTCCGGCGGCCAAATGACATCCATAAGAAAGACATCCAATGAGGCATCCTTGTTCCTCAACCGCTGGGTCACGACCGCATGAGATTCCGTGGACGAATGGGGTCCAATTTGCATCTGGACAAGGATCTGCGGGTGCTCCTGGTGGAACTGTTGAATCAGACGTTCCCAGACTTCCGGTTGATTCGGCTTCCATGTAAGAAAGACGATGGTCTGCGGCTCTTGAGCGTTCAACATCAGGGTCGAGAAAAGGACGATGCCCACGGTCACCCATAACCCGATTATTTTCATCAGAACCCTCATATTCACGCGACGTTTTTTCAATCGTTTCCCGAGACGGAGATTCTCCGGCCTTCTCGAATCTGGCTTTCGCTGACCACGGATTCAGCCTTGTGCCGGTTGACGATCTCCCGGTAAAGCAAGGGGCGCCTGTACGGAAAGACCCGCTCTTCGTTTCGCCACCTTCCGACCGCCCCGAGGTCAATTTCTGATTCGAAAACCGTCTGACCTCGGCCGGCTTTTTCGATGGTCTCTCCTTGCGGATTGAACACGGCGCTATGTCCCGAAAAAACGGGTCCCGCTCTATTGGCATAGATCACAAAAATTTGGTTGAACATGGCCGCTCCTGAAAGGCGTCTCCACATGTAGCTCACGGGGAACTCTTTGGGCACGGCAGAAATGTTGACGACCACGTCGGCGCCTCTGAGTGCCAGGACCCTCCACACCTCGGAGAAGGCGGCATCAAAACAAATGGTGATGCCGATTTTTCCGAAAGGGGACTCAAATACTTTCAGTTCTCTGCCCGGCACAAAATGTTCGGTCCAGTGGACATGGGTCTTTGTGTAGCTTTGGATCGTGGCCCTGTCAATGTAGGTGGCCATATTGTAATAGCGGTCCCCCCATCGCTTTGACTCGCCGATAATGACCCTCGCATCCAGGTCCTGAACAAGCTGATAAAGATCTTGAGAAATAGAGGTGTAGACGGTCCTCATTTTTCTGTACAAGAACCCTTCGGGTTTTTCTGTGGACGGATGTCCATGAAGAATCAACTCGGGAAAGACGATGAGCTCCGAAGATTTGTGCTCTTCAATAATCGATTCGATCTTCTCAAGATGCCTTTGAATATTCTTCGTGTTGAAATTTATCTGGGCAACACATATTTTTATTTGTGATCTTCTATCCAAACCTAAGCTCCTCGCCGGCCCTTTGAGCATCACATCTACGCCACCAGAAATTGCTGTATGTATTTCTTCTTTATCTCCTCCTCGATCTGCTGCAAATAAAAACGCGGCGCGTCTTCTCCATATGAATCGTCTCCGTAACGGTAGAGACTCCCTTTGTCCCTTCGGATGTTCTCATCCACGAGGCCCTGGTCAACGGGGCCGGCGTGCGCCCCGGCAACCCTCTGGACGGTTCCATGAATCCCGGACCCGGACTGGGCCGGGTCCTTTACGCGAAAAGCAAGATAGGGGGGGACCCCCAATTCAACAGCTGCTTGTCGGTGAACTCTCTTGCGGAGGCTGTCGTTTTTGCCTTCGAGCTTCAACCGGGGAGATATGCGCATCGCTGTTTGAATCACATCTCTATCCAGATAAGGCGCTCTGAGTTCTATGGAATGGGCCATGGTTAACTTGTCTTCTCTTTCCAGGGTGTCGGTATACAGGAACGTAAGATCTTCCCAGAGTTTCTCATGGAGCCTCAGATAGCCGAACTCCTCCAGCACGTCATTGTACCAGGGGTAACCGGCAAAGAGTTCGTCCGCCGCCTGGCCTGTGAACATCACCCTTATGCCATCGCCTGCGGCCAATTTAGCGGCTAGATACATGGGAATAGCCACTTCGACCTGAAGAAGTCCACTTTCTTCGACGTTTCGTATGATCTCAGGTAGAATGGCTTCGACCATGGCGTCGTCAATGATCGTTGTCTTTAGCACAAGTCCAAGATCTTTGGCCACCGAACGGGCAGCCACAATGTCTCCGGAGTCCTTGGTGCCGGTGCAGTAACAGACAAGATTCTTCCCTTCCCTCTGCAATAGCTTTGAGATGAGGACGGAGTCAATACCCCCGGAAAAGATGACCCCGAGGCGGGACTCGGTTAACCCTGTCAATCTTTTTCTCACCGCTCTGATGAGCGCTTTCTTATAGAGTTCCACCCCCTCACGGAAGTCGACAACATCGATTTGGGGGAATTGCATGTGAAAGCCCTCGTGCACTTCTGCGCCCCCACCATGAACCCACAGGATATCGCCCGGATACAACCTCGTGGGATTGTCTTTGCCGTTCCATAGCGCCTTCTTCTCTGAGGCGAAATACGTGGTTTTCCCGTTTTGAATGTAGTAGAGAGGCTTTTTCCCTATAGGGTCTCTTGCCACGACAAGAGAGCTGCCATCCGTAACGGCAATCGTGTACATGCCGTCGAGCAGCCCTATCATCTTCTGCATGGCCTCCAGAAGATTGCCATGATAGGTCTCTTCGAGCAAATGAACGAGGATCTCGCTGTCGCTGCTCGTTTTTATGTCGTGACTCCTAAAGAGGAGGCTTCTGAGTTTCCTGTAATTGTAAATTTCTCCATTGTGAGTCAAGACAAGTTTTCCATCACAAGAAGCATACGGCTGGGTGAGCTTTTGGCGGCCCACAATCCTAAGCCTTGAATGCCCGAGGGCAATGTGACTTTCCTTAGACAGGGCGTCCTTGAAATCGGCGATGTTGTCTGCTGTTTTGATATCGCCGTCCAGGCAGATGCCGTGGGTATCGGGGCCTCTGTGGGCCATCTTCACCATCATGTCATAGATGTCCGTGGACACGATCTTGCCATCCTGAACGTAATGTCCGCATATTGTGCACATGATCAAACCAGCTCCTTTTGTCTGTATCCGTGATTTCGTCAAGAAAGACCGAATACGCACTGAAAACTGTCAGAAACGACGGCTCGTAACTCGATGGGGCTCTGTGCCAACTTGTGTGGGGATGGCAAGCGAGTTCACCGGCTATCTTCGGCGGGTGGACCGGCTACTTGGTCTTCTCTGGGGGCGGCCTGTGTATCCTGTAGCGGATGGTTTCCCGAAGATCATCACGCCGACGAGGCGGGAACCTTCAAAGACCAGAGTATGATTGACGTCGGAAAGAAGGCGTTCCATGCCTTCTTTGATCGGCAATCCCTCGAAGTGGACTGAGATTTCTTCGTCCAGGGCGGGCTGACTGGTGGACCATGCCTTGTACCATACCCCACGCTCCTTTTTGATCCTATCCAGAACCTGTCTCAGGGGGACCTGGTCGACATTGGCGGAACACGTCTTGCCTCTGAAATCTAAACTGATCTCGCCTGCCTGTGCCGCCGTACGGGCATAAGAGACGAACACCAGGCAGAGGGCGACTACGCAACTCAACACTGCGATCCAAGAGTTATTTTTTTCCATTAAACCCTTGACCCCGAAAGATACTTTCACATAAAATCATATCTATTGATATAATATTAACTAGAAACTTCATAATAAGACTTTACGGATTTGTCAAGGCAGCCAACCTTCTCAGAGCACTTCAATGCCAGGTACCGCGCATCGTGATCCAGTCGGGGCTCGTCTCAGAACTGTGTTGCACGGTCCCGGCATCCCATGATAGACGTGCCGATAATCCGTAATGTTTCAGTTCAAAGTTTTTTGCAGGCCACAAGGACAAATGTCAAATCACATTAGCAAGTCTCCCACGCAAGCCCATCATGAACTGGTCAAGGAAATTATTTATCAAATTCGAAGGCTTATACAGGCAAAAGAATTCTACACCAAAGAATTGAACAAGAAGTACCAGGTCAGCGCCTCCCAGCTCAATTGCCTCCTATCCCTTTACGAGTACGGCCCCTTGCCTCCCTCCCAAATTGCCAAATATATCATGGTCAAATCGAGCACGGTGACCGGGATCATCGACAGGCTCGAGGACAAGGAACTCGTGAAGCGAACCAGAACTTCACCTGATCGACGGGTGATCACCATCGAGCTCACGGATTCCGGCAGGGTCCTTGCTGAGAACGCACCGCCGCCTATCCAACAGAAGATTATAGAAGGGTTAAGAAAACTTCCGAGGGGTGAAATGGAAAAGATCGTCCGAGGGCTCACCATGCTGACTCAGATGCTGGATGTTCAGGACCTGGAGGTGGAATAATGCGGACATGTCACAGACATGACTTCTCGAATTCACATTTGGGCACTATAAACACAGGTTCAAATAAAAGAGGCAGCTCCATGGAGCCGCCTCTTTAAAGCAAATAGCTAAAGTTGATTTTTCACCGATCAGTTGTCACGAAAGATCATTTCCTTATTTGATTCTGAACAACCGTGCCTTTTCCTTTATCTCCCTGATTTTTGTCTCCGCCAGCAAAGACAGCGGTTGTCGTCAAACAAAAAGCGAGCACAACAATGATCGATATAACTCTTTTCATCCGCATTTCTCCTTTCTGTGAGGAACGGTCTGCCTGCTTGACTCAGGTCTATTTTGAATCTTATATTCTTCACTGGAGCCCTGAGTCAATACGAAGAAAGTATTATTTCTCGGCATTTCCCGCCGCCAATGGGGAAAAAACAGGCCCGCCGGGACGGTTTCGCTAGAACATAATGCCCACCTGCCCTCCGATTCTCCAGTTATCAAAAGCCGTACCATCCCATTCCTCGGTCATCTGATATTTTGCATTGATCCCAAAGAAAACACTGTTCAGCGTGTAATCCAGATCGACAAAGAACTGTCCACCAAAGAGCCATTCATCGTCGTCCTCGCTAGAACCTCCCACGGAAGCTTCCAATTTGGCATAATTGTAACAAATACCCCCACCGAGATCGAAAACAAACTGAGGCGCAAGTTCGATGGCGTATTTTGCGTTCAGTTCCACCGGAACATAGGTGAGATCCAAATCGACATCAACCCCGAAGATGTCGTTAACCGAGTCTTCGGTCTTCACGTAGCCAACCTCCCCGCCGAGGTACAGGTTGTGGGTCAATTCGAAAAAGCCTTCGAGACCCACATACGCCCCGGAATCAAGATCAGTGTTATCAAAGTCATTGTCGGTAAACTCAAGATAGTCCACCTTGACGGCCAGGTTGCCGTCACCCAGAGGTGCTCTTTCGGCGCCGCATACGACGGCAGGCGCCACGGCCAATACGCCAACCAGACAAACCAACATGAGTTTTTTCATCGTCTCTCCTCCCAAGATAGAAGTCATCGTTGACGGCTTCGTAAAAAGTCCAACTTCTGCGTTGCACTGCGTCCTTCGTCACTGCGACGTACCATAAGTATGCCTCATGCCTCAGGACTGGTCCGCCGTTGGTGTTGCGGACTTGTGCGCCTTGAATTTGGAGCTTTTTATTTTGCCGCCCAATTTGGACCTTTTATGAGTCCATCATCGCTTTGCTCAGAAACATGCCCCCCTCGTTCCAAAATCTTTTTATCATCACCGTCCTTTCCTCCGAAAACGGCCTTCAAGATGACGATCATCGTCACCGGGCCGGGGCGACCCGATTGAATCTCTCCTTGCTGCCGAGTTAATCCCTGAGCCACTGACTCCGAACCCCGGAACTATTTTTTCCTGGGTATGCTCACGGAAACCGTGGTTCCCTTGTTCGGGACCCCTCTGATCTCCACTTTCCCATCGTAAGCAAGGGCCCGCTCCCGGATTCCCATTAGGCCGAACGACCTGGGATGGGATATTTCCTCCTCTGTAATCCCCCGGCCATCGTCGCTAATTGTAAGCTTTAAATGTTTTGCTTTTTCTTCCAAGCCAACCTCAACCCTCGTGGCGTTGGCATGGCGACCGACGTTGGTCAAGGCCTCTTGAAAGATTCGAAAAATGGTCGTCGTCAGGTCTTTGTTGAGAACCATGTCCTCCTGACTGAAGTTCAACTCACATTTGATTCCCGTGTTGTTTTGAAATCCCCGAGCCATCCATTCCATGGCCGATAGCAGACCCAGATCGTCTAATAAAAAGGGGCGTAGCCCCGAGTAAATTCTTCTCACCGATTGGACTGCCGTGTCAATGGCTTTGGTGATCGTTTTCGTTTTTTGAATCAGCTCGTTTTGTTCTCTGGGCAGTTTCTTTTCCAGCCAGGATAAGTCCATTTTCAGGGCGGTCAAAGTTTGACCGAGATCATCGTGAATCTCACGGGCAACAATTGCCCGCTCTTGCTCTCTGGCGGCCTGCAAATGCGCAGAGAGATCACGTAATTGTTGGCGTGATTTTCTTAATTCCCGCTCCGCCTGCTTGCGCTCGGTAATGTCCAGTGTGACTTCCACCGCACCGATAATGTTGCCCTTGTCGTCTCGCATCGGGTCGCCCCGTATATACCAGGCTCGTCCGTCTCGATTCCATCTTTCTACTTCCCGCGTCTGCCCGGTTTCGACGGCTTTTGCAACCGGGCAGTTTGGACAAACCTCTTTGCGGTTTGCCCATATTTCGTAGCAGTGCCGCCCTATTATTTCTTCAAGAGATAGACCTGCCGACGCACACGCGGCCCTGTTTGCCCAAAGAACTTTCAACGTCGTGTCTTGATGGACGACGTGTTCGACCAGACTGCCGAGAATGGCGTCCTTTTCCTGCTCGGCGGCCCTGAGCGCTGCCTCTGCCTGACTTCTCAAGGCGATTCGGTCTTCTTCGATCTGAAATACATCCCAGAAAAGACGGGCGGCAACATGGTCCATCAATCGAATATGTTCCGGTTTGGTTCGGGAAATCTCATTGGCCACTTCATCACGACCCGTAAGTTCGATAATCATGTTGAGATCTTTAAGCTCATATAGAGTGCGGTAATCCGTTGTCGTGTAAAGACCCTTTTCCTTGCCGTAAAGATAACCAACGGCTTTAGTATTGGTGGAGGCGACGCCAATGAGCTTCATGCGAAGTTCGCTGAGCCTTTCGGCGAAGATCATGTCCATGATCGCCTTGCATCCGGGACCACCCCCTACAATGGCCACACTGAGTTTCTCAGCCCCTTCCACGTTTCGAGCCTTTCTTGGCCGACCTCGTCTATCCATTGTGGGTCCCATACAGCTTCCCCGCCTGTTGTCTTTTCAAGGACTTTCGTGCTTGAATTTTTTGTATATTACGTTGGCAGGCTCTCAATTGTCAACCCGGGCAGTCTTCCCTGATTCACCGCCAAACGCAGATATTCCGTTCGGTTTTGCAATCTGACAGGCCTGCAGAAATCAAGGATCGATGGGCTCCCGATTGTCCGGGCACACGAAAGGGAGCCGTGGAATGCGAGGATGCTTTTGGCCGCCCTTTATGGGCTGGAAAGACACTCGCCAAAAACCCTGCCGCATTCGATCTTTGTCGGTCTGACAATCACCAGCTGGTGAAAAAGACGATCCGGCCCCTCAATATGTACAGGGATGTAATTCTGGCTCAGGCCCCTAAGATGTCCGGTTGTCCTGTCACGGGTTCCTTCAATGAGGACTTCGAGGGTTGACCCGAGGGCCTTTTCGTAGAAGGCGCTTCGCTTCGCCTGTCCTATCTGACGGACCACTTGAGCACGTTTCTTGATTGTTTCCGGGGAGAGTTGATCCAGCAGGCTTTCCGCGACGGTTCCCTTTTGAACGGAAAAAGGGAAGACATGCAGATAAGCAATCGGCAATTCGTTAATGAGACGGCAAGTCCTTGCAAAGGCCCCGTCCGTTTCACCTGGAAAGCCGATGAGAACGTCTACGCCGACGGCCATATTCGGCACGGCCTCCACGATATGGTGAATAAGAGCCCTGTAAAACTCGGATCCATAGTGTCTGTTCATCCTCCGGAGCACATCATCATCCCCGCTTTGTAAGGGAATGTGGAGGTGCCGGCAAACCTGCCCTGAAGCCTGCAAGTGAGCAACGAGTGCTTCTGATATCTCAGTGGGTTCGATGGAACTCAGTCTTAATCGTCTTGTCGCTCGCGGGCCTTCAAGGGAGCGGATCAAATCCAGGAGGGAGGTGGGCGGATCCAGGTCCAGGCCATAGCGGCCGAGATTGATGCCACAAAGGACGACCTCGGCGAATCCTTGTTCCTTGAGACCCTGCACCCTTGTGAGGACGGTCTGCGGCGCCAGAGACCGACTTCGCCCCCTTCCGTGGGGTATAATGCAATAGGCGCAAAAGGCGTCACAACCGTCCTGGATTTTCAAAAAAGGGCGTGTTCGATTTCCAAACCGGGTGATGGCCAAATCCTGAAAGGCATGAGGCCGCGAAACGTCTTCAACAAGGGTCAGGAGAGACGAATTTTTCGAGAGCCTCTCTGCCAATCGGCCAATGTGGCCTTTTAGGGTGTTGCCGACAACGGCGTGAATCCCGGGAATCTTTTCCAGGACATGAGGAGCCGTCTGGGCATAACAACCGGTGACCACAATGAGGGCCTTCGGGTGGCTTCGAATCGCTTTTCTAACGGCCTGCCTGGCCTGCATTGCCGCCTTTTGGGTCACGGTGCAGGTGTTGACAATGCAAAGATCGGCCCTGCCGGCCTGGTCGGTGAGTTGCCACCCAAGGTCTTCAAGCTCCTCTGAGATTGCCTCGGACTCATAGCGATTGACCTTGCATCCTAAAGTTGTTACCGAAAAAGACTTCATTCTTGACGCGCTATCGGGCAATCCACCCTCCACCCAAAACCCGTTCACCCTCATAAAAGACAGCGGCCTGACCGGGCGTGATGGCGTCCTGGGTTTCAGCGAAACGAACCGTGGCCGTGTGGCGGTCAAGCACTGTGAGGGTGGAGTCTGCCTCGCGATGGCGGTAACGGATCCGCGTCGAGACGGATATCGGTTCTTCCGGGGGCTCTCCGTCGATCCAGTTGATTTGAGTCACCAGGCATTCTGCGGCTGCCAATTCAGATTTGAACCCAACCACCAGCCGGTTGCGCTTATCGTCCAGCCGAAGGACATAATATGGCGCAGGCCCGGGGATGTTGATTCCCCTGCGCTGTCCCACGGTGTAATTGTGAAGGCCCTGGTGGACGCCCAGTCTCCTTCCTTCAGTCGTTTCAATCGGCCCCGGTTGACTCGACAATCCCCCCGATCGAGACAGAAAGGCTTTGTAGCTGTCATCTTTCACAAAGCACAGCTCCTGGCTTTCGCGACCGTGGCACGCGCTGAGTCCCCAGGCCCGGGCCATTTCTCGCACCTGGTCCTTCGTGTACTTTCCCAGGGGAAAGATCGCCCGGCTCAGGTGATTCTGCCCCAGTCGTGCCAGGAAGTAGGACTGATCTTTTACTCGATCGATGCCCTTCAGCAGGAAGAAGCGTCCATCGGCCCCCGCACGGATTCTGGCATAGTGTCCCGTCGCCATGTGCGAAGCGCCCAGGGCGAGCGCGCTGTCCAGCACAAGACCGAATTTGATTCGCTCGTTGCATACCATGCACGGATTGGGCGTCTGTCCGCACCTGTACGCATGAACAAAATACTGGATGACCTCTTTTTCAAATGCCTCGGAGAAATCAAGAACGCTCAGAGGAATACCGATTTGCTCTGCAACCTGCTGAACACAGGAAGGGATACGGGACTTGGAAACGGATCGGACTGTCCCGGCCGGGACCTGCTCATAACCGGTTTTGAAATGAAATCCAAGGACCCGGTGGCCCTCTTTCTTAAGAATGGCCGCTGCAACCGCAGAATCAAGGCCGCCGCTCAAGGCGACGGCCGCAGTCAGTTTCATTCTAGAACCGCATTTCTCGCGGTGCGAATCTCCATGGCTCCAGGGGGACAAGCCGGCACACAAAGGCCACAGACACTACATTTCTTTTTCCTGAATTCGACGCTCATCTCGGGCCGTTTGACAGACAGTGCACCGGTTGGACAAACCGCCGTACACGCTCCGCAATGCGTGCACTTGGCCGTGATCCGCTTGATCTCCTGGCCAATGGCGTGAACGTGCAGCCCGTTCTCTTTCAAGTACTGAACGCCTTTGTTGAAGTCTTTTCTCGTCCCCGACAGTTCCATGACCATGACCCCTTCTTTCCGCGGGAGTATGGTCGCCTTAAGGATGTTGAAGGTCAGGTTGAAGTCGCTGGCAAGAAAACAGACAATAGGTTTCTCCACCTCTGCCTTTGGAAACCGTAGTACAAGCATCCGAGAATACATATTCGCACCTCAAAATAGCCTGTCGCCGTCCGTTGACTCAGGCTTCTTAATAGTAGAACCGATCTCAAAAATCATTTTACATCAGAACATGTATAGGTTGTCAACAGGCCCTTTACCGTAACTCCCAGGGCGGAGTCGGGGCACAGGCTACTGATCCAGGGACTGTCTATAGATGTGGAACATTCTCTGCAGGGCGGTGAAGTTTGTCAAAAGGGCCAGGATGATGAGGCCGACGAGAAGTTGTTTGGTAATGAGGGCGAGAGTCAACACGATAACCCGTTCCAGGCGGGTGAAAATACCCACTTTGCATGAGATGCCCAACCCTTCGGCCCTGGCCCGAGCATAACTGACCATCAATGAACCCACCATGGCCAAGAAGGTGACCAGGACGAGGATATGGTCGTCATTGAAGGTGGCCCAGCACAATATGCCAAACAAGACGACGGCTTCCGAATATCGGTCAATAAAAGAATCCAGAAAGGCCCCGAAGCGCGACTCAAGGCCGGCTGTCCGGGCCAGGGCGCCATCCAGAGCGTCAAAAGGCCCGGAGAAGAGAAATAGCCACCCGCCTAAACAAATGTGACCTGCTGCCACGACCGCACCGGCCGCAGTGGCTGCAAAAAGGCCGATCATCGACAGGAGATTGGGTTGTACCCCCATTCGTGCCAGCAGGCGAGAAATGGGGTCAAGAATGCTGTCCGCCCAGCTTCTCACCCATGCCGTCAGCGTCCAGTATTCTCTGTCTGTCTCTGCTTCGGCTCTGTGTGCCTGGTTTTTTTTGAAGTCCTCGGTCATCTTGAAGCCTCTATTCAAACCTTAAACCGAACCCCACGGACGCGTCTGTGTAACACAAAACAGCAAAAATATCAAGAAAATAGGCTCTTCTCGGATTTGCACTTTTGGGCCAGAGGACTCACGCAGATAGCCCGATCGCTTTTTGGGCACATATCGGAACACATTTATGAGAACGGCAATAATAGGCTTCAGAGGATTTCATGAATAGCCTCGGCCCATCCCCGTGGGCCGGCTTTGTCCGCATAAAGGACATCGATGCCCTTGACGGGCTCCCATGCGCCTGTTTTCTTTCTGATGATGACAGGCACATCCACTTGCTGGAGCATGGGGATGTCGTTCGCACTGTCTCCCAGCCCGATGGTTCGAATTCTCGCATCCGGATACATGTCCGCGTAGATCTTTTTCAGGATCCGGACCGCCCGTCCCTTGTCGTTTGATCCTATCAAGTGGTGAAATCGCCCGCCCCGGGTGACCCTAAGCCCTTTGTCGTGTAATTGTTTTTCAAAGAGATCAAACTGGGCTGGCGTGCCTGAGAACATGAAGGGTTCCGAGTATTCGCGTTTTGCCGCCAGTCTCGCTTCTTCATGGGGCAGGTTCGTGCAGGCGGCGATATCTTCTATCGTCATCTCGGAGAATCCTTTTATGGGCAGATTCTCCTGACGCTTGATATTTCTCAAGATCGTGCACAAATCACGATAGGGCAGTCCCAGCTCGATAATTTTGTATCCGTCTTTTTCAATCCATCGGGTCCCCTTCACATGAAGGTCATCATCCGGGAGAAAAACAGCTCCCCCGTTTTCACTGATGAACGGATCATTGATGCCCATGCGCTGCCGGTAGATCTCGATTTCAGACCGGGTTTTGCTGCTGCAAATCACGACGGGAATCGAGTGTGATTTGAGCAGATCCAGGGCGTCGCGGGCCTCTGTGAAGTCATAGGTGTCGTGATCGATGAGCGTGCCGTCCAGATCGGTAAAGACAACTGTTTTCTCCATGAATTGTCATCCTTCCGCGGGAACGCGGTCAAGAAACACTAATCGGATGGGATTTCCCTGTCAAGTTGACGATCCTGTGGAACTATAGTATGAATCACTCCCAATTGACCGCATCGTCGATCTTTTTTCTTCGGGCGGCTGGTTACAAGGGGGTTCTGACATGCTGACAGAGTTGAATCCGAGTCAGATCACGGCTGCTGAGGTGATTGTCGGAATTCCGTCTTACAACGAGGCAGAAGTTATTTCTTATCCCACCCAGAGGGCGAGCGAAGGCCTTGTCAAATACTTCGGCGAAAAGAACAGTGTCATTATTAACTGTGACAACAATTCTCCGGACGGCACCCGGGACGCCTTCATGAACACCCCGACGGAAGTGCCAAAAATATATCTATCGACCCCGCCGGGTGTGAGAGGCAAGGGGAACAATTTCAAGAATCTCTTTAAAAAGAGTTGTGAGCTGGGCGCCGAGGCCGTGATTGTGCTCGATGCCGATCTTAAGAGCATTACGCCACGCTGGGTCAAGAACTTGGGAGAACCCCTCTTTCAGGACTTTGGATTCGTGGCTCCCCTGTATGTACGGCACAAATATGACGGGACGATAACAAACAATATAGCCTATCCCATGACTCGATCGATTTACGGTCGCAGGGTTCGTCAACCCATTGGCGGGGATTTTGGTTTTTCCGGTGAGCTGGCAGAGATTTATCTCAGGCACGAGGATTGGACGCCCGAGGTTGCCGAATTCGGCATTGATATTTGGATGACCACGATGGCCATTTGTCATGACATCCCCATTTGCCAGTCCTTTATGGGCAGGCCTAAGATCCATAAGCCGAAAGATCCGGGGGCATCCTTGGGTCCCATGTTCTTGCAGGTTGTGGGAACCATCTTCGATATGATGATTAAACGGGTTGATTTTTGGCAGGAGGTTCGGTGGAGCAAACCAACGGCAATATTTGGTTTCGGCCTTGGCGAGATGGAGATGCCTCCGCCTGTAGAGGTGGACATTAAAAGGCTCTACAACAAGTTTCAAGACGGCTTTGATCGCTGGGGTGCAGTCTGGAAAACAATCCTTTCCCCGAATGTCTATAAAAAGCTGTCTGAGGTCAGAACGTTAAATTTTGCCAAATTCGAGTTGCCTGCCAACTTGTGGGCTGACATACTTAATGACTGGGCTGTTGCATACAAAAACAGGGCTCATGAAAGAGAAAAGATCCTGGAAAGCCTCATCCCGCTCTATTACGGTCGAACGTGTTCCTTTGTGGTCGCAGTAGAACCCTTGAACATTCAGCAGGCAGAGGAAGTCATAGAAGACCAATGTATTGTTTTTGAACGGAGCAAGCACAGTCTCCTGACGAGATGGGTCGAGTAGACAGCCAATGGGGGCTCTCATGAAGAAAATTCTTATTGTTGACGACGAAGAGGTCATCCGCATGCTGTACGGTGAGGAACTGGAGGATGATGGGTATGATGTCGTTACCACCGGAACCGGTCAGGGCCTCACGGAACTCATCGGGAAAGAAAAACCGAATTTGATTATCTTGGACATAAAAATGGCTGAACACAACGGCCTGGACTTGTTGCAGGATATTCGAAAAGAATTTTATAATATTCCGGTTATTCTGTGCTCAGCTTACTCGTCCTACAAGGGGGATCTCAAGTCGATTGCCGCCGATTACTATGTGGTCAAGAGTGCGGACCTGACCGAGCTGAAGCAAAAAATCAAGATGGCCTTGGAAGGGCATGCCCCTTTTGAGTCCACCCCGGAGTAGAAACTCGCATGGAGCTTTACCATGCCGCCGCGCTGGGCGTCGTTCAGGGCCTCACCGAATTCTTGCCGGTCAGCAGTTCCGGTCACCTGGTGCTCTTTCAAAACCTCTTTGGCTTCCGGGAACCGGAAATCCTTTTTGATATTTCACTTCATATCGGTACCCTGCTGGCCATATTCGTGTTTTTCTTCAAGGATCTGCAGCGGATTTCCTCCGCTCTTTTTTCGAGTTCCACATGGTCTGGAAAAAACACGCCTTTATGGGAAAAGCTTTGCCGTACGCCGGAGACAAGGTTCCTCGGGTTGATTTTCGTCGGCACCGTGCCCACCGTTCTGATTGGCCTGCTGATCAAACCGATGGCGGAAAAGATTTTTTCATCGACTCTGGTTGTTGGGTCCATGCTCCTTGTCACGGGAGTATTGTTATGGTTCACGCGGGCGATAAAAAAAACGGGGCGCGATGAGGCGCGGCTTACCATCTGGGATGCCCTGAGGATAGGGGCCGTCCAGGGAGCGGCTATATTACCCGGCCTGTCCCGTTCCGGCACAACGATTGCCGTCGGTCTTTTTGCGGGCCTGGATCGTGAGACGGCTGCCAGGTATTCCTTCCTTCTATCCATTCCGGCCATTGTTGGTGCCCTGGTGCTTGAGTCGAGTGGGGCCGTGGCCTCCGGCTTTCCACCCGCTTCGATCATCCTGCTGGGGATGTCGGTGGCCGCCGTTGTCGGATATGCCGCTCTCGCCATTCTGATTCGTCTGGTAAAAAAGGGGGATCTGCACGTCTTTGCTCCCTATTGCTGGCTCTTAGGATTATTATCTATTGCCGTCTCGTTTTGAGGGTTGGCAAAAGCCGCCGCTTATCCCTGGTGACGGGACCGGGACTGATTCCACAAGCTGCTTGGCGGCGAGTAGATTCACTTCACTTCGGCCTCCAATGCCTTAAGTAGATATGCAAATCGTGCTGCAGAAAATGGCCGTAGGCCTTCGTTCAGTGAATCTACTCGCCGCCCGATATCGCCGCGCTTTGGATTCAGCAACCGCTGTAGACGGAACGTTATTCTGAGAATCACTTCCATGAATCCTGAAATCTTCAGAGAATATGACATTAGGGGTGTTGTCGGAAAAGACCTCCAAGACCAGGATGTCGTTTCTCTAGGGAAAGCATTTGGGACCTACATCCGGGGTAAAGACGCGTCCAAAGTGGTCGTGGGACGGGATTGCAGGTTGAGCTCCAAGCATTATCGAGACCTGGTGGTTGAAGGTCTGCTTGCGACTGGCTGCGATGTTTTGGATATCGGCGTCTGTCCGACGCCGGTCTTCTATTTTGCGATCAGGCACTTCAATCGGCAAGGCGGGGTCATGATTACTGCAAGCCACAACCCTCCTGAATATAATGGATTCAAAATGTGCAGCGGTTTTGATACCCTGTTCGGCCAGCAGATACAAACGTTGCTGCAACTGATTGATCAGGGAGAGTTTTCTGAAGGAAGGGGAAGGGAAGAATCCGGTGATGCGAATGGGCCCTATCGGGAATATTTGGAGAAAAACATTACGCTGCATAGAACCATGAGGGTGGGAATCGATGCGGGCAACGGGACGGCAGGCGCGATTGCCGTGCCAGTGCTACGGAAACTCGGATGTGAAGTCTTCGATCTCTACTGCGACATGGATGGGCGCTTTCCCAATCACGAGCCGGACCCCACCATCAAAGAGAATATGGCGGATCTCATGAGACTGGTCCGCGACAAAGGGCTCGATCTTGGGATCGGATACGACGGTGATGGCGATCGCATCGGCGTCATCGATGAGAAAGGTGATCTTATATGGGGCGACCAACTGATGGTGATATTCGCCCGGGAGATTCTTTCTCGAAAACCCGGCGCCACCATTATTTCAGAAGTCAAGTGTTCCAAGACGTTATATGACGATATAGAAAAACACGGCGGTCGACCGCTGATGTGGAAAACGGGACATTCTCTTATTAAACAGAAGATGAAAGAGGTTCAGGCCGAACTCGCGGGCGAAATGAGTGGGCACATATTTTTTGCTGATCGGTATTTCGGCTATGACGATGCCGTGTATGCCTCCTGTCGACTTTTGGAAATCCTGAGCGCAACAGGCAAGACGATTACGGAACTGTTGAGTGACTTGCCCAAGACTTATTCCACGCCGGAAATTCGGGTACCCTGTCCGGATGCGAAGAAGTTTCAAATCGTCAAAGAAGTCACGGAGTATTTTCGCAAGGGTTATGAAATCATCGACATAGACGGGGTAAGGATTCTTTTTGAAGACGGGTGGGGTCTTGTCAGGGCCTCAAATACGCAACCGGTGCTGGTGCTGCGATTCGAGGCCATGACACAAGCGCGACTCTCTGAAATAAGATCCGTCGTCGAGTCGGTGCTGGAGGAGACAATAAAAAAGGGAAACATTCCGCCAAAGATAGAATTATCTTGACTTTTCGCAAAGTTATCCTTTATGAAAAGAATTCTATTAGCCAGGATTGACACCAAGACAGGCACAGGGGGAGCTCATGAACAAGTCAGGTCTCACCGATGCATTACAAAGGGAGGCGGGCATCAGCAAGGCAAAAGCTGAGCAGGTCATGGAAATCCTTTTTGGGGAAATTGCAGATGCCCTTGCCAGGGGTGACAGGGTGGAAATACGGGGCTTTTGCAGTCTCTTCGTCAAAGAGTACAAAGGCTATGTAGGAAGAAACCCGAAGACCGGAACCCCCGTTCAGATACCGGGCAAAAGACTCCCTTTCTTCAGGTGCGGCAAAGAGTTGAAGGACCGGGTTGATTATTCCGGTTCTTAATGCCTCACTCCCTACCGGGGGGAGCTTTACCAGTCACCTGTTAAATCCCCGCTTCACGGGTCCGCCGTGGCGGAACCCCGTCAAAGCAAGGACTGATTGGCGTTTACCGACGACCTCCGCTTCAATCTGTTCGAATAATAACTCAAGTTTCTCACCCATTTTCTCGTGCAAAGCTCATAAGCACAGCGTCTACACTGATTCTAAAAAATATGTTCCGATTGGCACGAGCTTCCAGGCGGCGAGCAGATTTACTGAACGCCCCGCCACGGTCGATAGTTCTCGGAAGGCGAGGGCAGGAAGGCCTACAGCCATTTTCTGCAGTACGATTTGCACACCGACTGAAGGCATTGGAGGCGAAGTGAAGCGAATGTGCCCGCCGCCTGATATCGTCGCGCTTTAGATTCAGCAACTTCTGCATAACGGAACGTTGTTGTGAGAATTAGTATAAGACTTGGTCCTGGGGGTGTGAAAGCCAGAATTGTAACTTGTTTGAAACAAAATGTTTCAGCGGTGGGCGAGTTTTTCTTCTGATGTTGCGCGATGGATAATCAGTCACGTCATCGTGCAAACTCATGCCTGACGGCTCGTACAAGAAAGACCAGGAAACATATATGAAATTGAAGGCATGGCATGCCCCTGGTTTTTCTTTGATATCATGACGATTAAAGAGGCAAGCTGTTCTTTCTTAACGATCCGTAAGGCATTCAAACAGCGCGCGATGACGTGACTGATCATCCATCGCGCTAGCTTCTTGACTTGGGCAAAAAAAATACGCCGACCGCTCAGATATTTGAGAGCGACCAGTGGGTTCGCTGAACGCTGGCCTACGGCCATGTCCTGCAAGGATCTATGCAAATCCGCTAAAGGCATTGGAGGCCGCGATCAGCGAACCCACTGGCCGCGAGTTCTCACCAGACTCTGGCACCGAAGCCAAAAAGACAATGCCTTGAGGCAGTCACAGGATGCGAAACTTGAGAATATAGGCTTAACGTTCTCCGCGAAAGGGAGAGCTTTCCGTCCCCTTAAGCAGCTGTTTGACGTTTTCTGCATGGCGCACATAGATGGCAATAACCATGATGAGAGCGCAGGTCATGAAGGGAACAGACGGGGTTGCAAGCCAGAGGGCCACCGGGAGAACGGCTGCTGCAGAAAGGGATCCGGCCGACGAATATCCGGACAAGCAGAGAACCAGGACATAGACCAACAGGGAAACGAGGAAAGCAAGGGGCGAGATGATCAGGAAACAACCGCTGGCGGTGGCCACCCCTTTGCCGCCACTGAAACGCAAAAATATGGGAAAGAGATGACCGGCAAAGGCCGAAAGGGCCACCAGTGAAACCAACACCTCTTGTCTCCAGCCGAAGGCATCCAACCAGCATGTCGCGGCCAACGTCGGGATGGCTCCCTTCAACAAATCCCCTGTCAGGGTCAAGAGTCCAAGCTTTGTTCCGGCTAACCGCAACACGTTGTTGGCGCCAATGTTTCTGCTGCCCTCAGACCTCACGTCCACATCACTGAAAAGACGTGTGAAGATGACGCCCCACGGGATAGAACCCAGAAGATAAGCCAACGGCAATAACAGTAAGATTTTGAACATCATTGGGAGGCAGCTAATTCATGCTGTGCTCAGCATCGTCGATCTTGGCCTGACAGAGAGGAATGTATTCAAGGGCTTTGTGCTGAACCCCCAAATCGGGGTAAGACGTGAGGACCGTTTTGAACCGTTCCAAAGCCGCCCTGTAGTGTTTCGTTTTGTAGTAGAACATGGCTACATATAACTCGTGCTCGGCCAAATTCTTTTCGCAAACCCTCATGTGTTGCGTGGCCTTCTTGGCATAAGGGCTGTCGGGATAGGCTCGAACCAGTCTTGTGAAGACACGAACCGCTTGGTGAGTCATGGTCTGGTCTCTGTCAATGACTTGCAGCCGATCAAAATAGCATCGTCCGATCTGGTAAACCACGTATGGGACCGCTTCGTTTTTTGGATGAAGGTTTTCAAACTCTTCGTATGCGTAGATGGCCTCTTCATATTCTTTCCGGTGATAGTGTGCATCCCCAAGCTTCAGCTCGGCCAAGATGGCGTATTGGCTGAATGGATACCAGTCTTTAAGCCTTTCAAAAGACTCGATGGCCTGTTTGTAGTCCTCGTCTTTAGAGGCTTCCATCCCCTCCTCAGCGAGCTCTCGAGCTGTTTTTTCCTTCTTTGGCTGAAACCAGCTACAGCCCGACAGCAGCAGCGCTGTCCAGAATATGATCACGAAGCAAAGGCCTCGTTTCAATCTCATGGCAGCCTCATCAACAGGCAAATCTGTTTGTCCGGCAACACGCTTACGCCTTGGTGAGCTTCTTGGCGTATTCTGCGGCCTGCATCCCCGCCACACAACCTTCGCCAACGGCCTTGGCGATCTGCCAAGGCAAGCCGGTAATGTCGCCTGCTGCATACAGACCGGGGATGTTGGTTTCCTGCTTCTTGTTCGTTTCTATGGAATCGATGGTCTCTGGATCAAACATGACGCCGAGGTTGGCTGCGAGCTCGATAGCACCCTTTGCGCCCCGTTCTACAAATACGCCGTCCAGTTTCAAAGTCTTACCACTTTTCAACAGAACCCCTTCCACCTGGTTCTCACCGACAATATCCTTGACCGAATCGCCTTCAAGCATTTTGATCGAACTCTTTTTGACTTGTTCCCGCAAGGCGTCGGTAACCTTCAGTTGACGGCAGATCAGGTAAACGTTTTTGGCATAGGACAAGAGCGTGAGGGCGCCGCTTGCCGCAGCGCTTTCGCTGCCCACCACCGCCACGTCTTGACCCCTGAAGAAATTGGCGTCGCAATCAACGCAGTAGCTGACGCCACGGCCCACCAACTTCTTTTCTCCTTTTACGCCCAACTTTTTTCTGGAAACGCCCATAGACAGGATGAGCGTTCTGGAAGTGAACCGCTGCCCACTCTCTGTGGCTAAGGTGAAAACGGGGTCCTCATGTTTTATCTCAATGACGTCCTCTTCGAGAAATTCGGCGTCAAAGCTTTCAGCCTGGCTTCTTCCAGCATCCAGCATCGCCTTTCCCGATATGGGCTCATCATAGCAGCAATAATTGGCTATGTGGGCCTTGTAGAGGCTGCTATTGCGGGCCTTTCCCAGGACAAGGACCTTTGCCTTCTTGCTCGCTGCATGGATAGCCGCCTGCAGCCCGGCAGGTCCACAGCCGACTATGGCAACATCATATAGGGGGTCAGACATCTAAAGTACTTTTTTCACAAGGGTTTCAAGGTGGGATTTTGGTACTGCACCAACGACCTGATCTACAACCTTTCCGTCTTTGAACAGGATGAGGGTGGGAATGGCCCGAATGCTATACTGTGTCGGGGTGTTGGGGCTGTTGTCTACGTTACATCTGGCAAAGATGATATTATCGCCGTAGGCTTCCTCCAATTCTTTGATCGTCGGAGCGATCGCCTTGCAGGGCCCGCACCATGGCGCCCAGAAATCCACCAGGGCCGGCTTGTCGGCTTTCAAAATCTCGGATTCAAAGTTGTTGTCGTCAACGTCCAATACGCCTTGTGCCATTGCTATGCTCCCTTTCTCATGATTTGCCGTTTGGCATCTATTTTGGCCCCATCAAGGTACGAAAGATGTTCAAGATAATCACAGTGCGTCAGGTTTGTCAACTTCAACAAGAATTCCGAATCCACCGCCGAAAATTCGAAGAACAAACCATCGGTTAGTGCGCTTTGTCGGGATGAAACATACGACACCTGGCGTTTAGGCTTTGCCCGCCTTTCTCCTTGACACGATGGAGGCAGGATGTTATTTTTCCCTGTCTTTGGGGCCGTTAACTCAGACGGTAGAGTATCTGCCTTTTAAGCAGAGAGTCGCGCGTTCGAGTCGCGCACGGCCCACCACCAACGTCACTGTCCCCATCGTCTAGTCAGGTCCAGGGACATCCCGCCCGGCGGGCGGGACAACACTGATCATGATGATGAGGGACACCAATTGAGATAAATAATTCGGCTCGTAACCGTTTTTGCATTAACTGCGTCCCCATCGTCTAGTCAGGTCCAGGACACCGGCCTTTCACGCCGGCAACACCGGTTCAAATCCGGTTGGGGACGCCAAAGCATTAAATGAAGGATCAGTGTAAAGACAGTCTCCTTTTGTTTTTATAATCAGGACATCCCGCCCTGCGGGCGGGACAACACCGGTTCAAAGACTGTCGGAGATCCCGCTCCGCGGGATTGGGGACGCCAATTTTTATCATCGTAAGGGCGTTTGGAATGCAATGAGCAACCAAACGCCCTGTTTGTTTGGAAATACTCTTCTTGTGTCCAACCTCTAGATGTTCCTGTCGTTCTTAACGAGTTGACAATTAGCTCTTTAACCGTAAGGTGTCGAACTGCCGTCATCTTGTCTCTCTATCCCAAGGATTCGCACATAAACACATGAAGGTCTAAAAAAGGTTGCCAATAATTAGGCGGATGATATAACATTTGTAATAAAGTCTATTATTACCGTTCGAGATCGCTCTATAGGAATGCCTGATGAAACCTATCCATCCGAATTACCCCTCATTGGTTAAAGAGGTCCGTCAGCAACTCGCTCTGAGTCAGGAAGATCTGGCTCGTGAATTAGGGGTGAGCTATGCTACCGTCAATCGCTGGGAAAACGGACAAGCCAAACCGTCGAAACTGGCTCGGGCCCAGTTGGATGCGTTTTGTGAACGGATGCAGGAAGCCGGGATGCTCACCCTTCCGGTAACCTAGGCCCGTCGAGCTCCGATGATCAAACGACGCGGGACCTTAAACAAGCCGCCGATCTTTTGAATTTGGTATTTCAGGATCACATCATCGGCAGTGGAAACAGTTATTACAGCTACGCTGAAAACGACAAATTATAACCAAGGTTGGAAGTGATGCATGGCAAAAAAGAGCTATGTCAAGGCAGGTGAGACCCAAATAAAGTAAAGTCTGAAATCATCGCTATTCTCCATGACGCCGGGGCGCCACTTTAGGCGAGATAACAAAGGCATGAACAGCATAGGTTTTAATCCACAGTTCACGATCACCAACCGCATCACCGCCGGGCTAACCCGTGTTGAACGGGCCAGGGGCTTTCTGGAGGCGGCGACACTCTCCGAAAACTGGGTTCGGGAGATGGGTAACCGGGCATTGGTGCTGGAAGCCCATCATACGACCCATATCGAAGGCACACGCTTAACGCTCGACCAAGCCGAGCGCCTGTGGAAAGGCGACAGCGTTCCCGAGGCCGACCCGGATGATGCAAGGGAGCTGCTGAATTACCGCAGGGCGTTTGATTTCGTTTCAGAGTATCTTGCCAGCGGTGATCCGATTACAGAAGGTCTTGTCCGGGAAATTCACAAACGACTGGTGGAAGGCGTTAGAGGTGGTTCGGCCGCTCCGGGCGAGTATCGGAAAATCCAGAACTTCGTGGTCAATTCCGTCACCGGCGAAACAATCTATGTGCCGCCTCCGGCGCATGATGTTCCCATTATGATGGCTGAGTTGGTGAATTATTTAAACAGCGAGGTCGATACCCATCTTGTGCTTGTGAGTGGCATCGCCCAGTTCCAGCTCGTACACATCCATCCGTTCCTGGACGGAAACGGTCGCACGTCACGACTGCTCTCGACCCTATGCCTTTACCGGGCCGGATATGATTTCAAACGGTTGTTTACGATCAGCGAGTATTACGACCGGGACCGGCCCGCCTTTTACCGGGCCATCCAGAGTGTCCGCGAGAGCGGGATGGACATGACCGGTTGGCTCGAGTACTTCATGGCGGGGTTGACCACCCAGCTTGCAGAGGTGCGGGAACGCGGTGAACAGGCCATCCGGAGGGATGTGCTCGTCAAAGAACACGGACTTTCGGATCGCCAGGAAAGGGCCCTTGGCCGTATCCTGGAGCACGGCCGCCTGACTATCCAGGATTTCGAGCGCCTATGCCCTGAGGTTAACCGCCGGTCTTTGCAGCGTGACCTTAAAGTGATGGTGGACAAGGGATTGTTGATTTCGGAGGGGGCAACCAACAAGTTCGTTTACCGGATGAAAGTGACGGATTGAACTTTATGACAGACTCACGACACAACTTGCGACAGACTCACGACACAACTTGTGACAAATTACGATGTCAGACTGTGCCAGGGGATCTTTTTAAGGAGTCAGTGTAAAGACTGCCTCCTTTTTTGATTAGGCTTATTTTACAAAACTTGATATCACGCGTACCCCTTCGCTGGGGGTGACTATCTGAATGCCCTTATAGCTCTCAAGCTCAAGTAAATGCCTATCCCCTGAAACAACGAGTGATGCGCTGTTTTCCGAGGCAAGTCCCAGAAAAATATTATCGAACGGGTCTTGTTTGATGACCTCCGGTATGGTTTCCAGTGAGGGAACATAGGTTGCAAGATTCATGAAATAGACGAATACTTCGGTCGCGGTTATCCCCAAAGTAGAAAGTCTATCAGAAAACTTTGAATATTGAAGGACACTTTTGAATTCGTCCAATGTCTCGTCGCACTGAAGAATGTGGACAATCCCATTCCTGCACAGTTTCAAGATTTGATTGGACGCTCCTCCCCACAATAAGCCAGAGATCGTCACATTCGTGTCGATAATGATTTTCAACTCATTTCCCTAATCTTGTGAACAATACCGGCGATATCTTGAAGGTCCGGTTGTGCTGGATCCTGAATTGCGTTGGCCCGATCTAGCAAGTCTAAGGGGATCTCTTCGAAAGGTACAACCTTGAACTGTGGTTTTGATTTTTTTAGGACGATAATCTCCCCCCATTTCTTGAGATCTTCGGAAATTCTTGGAATGCGTTGCCGAAACTCCTTAGCACTTAGATATTGTGTCATCTATAATTCCCCCATGTTCAATTTAAAGTTGATGAACTGGCAAAAAGTCCAAATTAGACGGCAAAGCAAAAAGCTCCAAATTCAAGGCGCGCAAATCCTGAGAAATGAGGCGTACTTATAGTACGTCGCAGTGACGAAGGATGCAGTGCAACGCAGAAGTTGGACTTTTTGCGAAGCCGTCAAAGTTAACGTTTAAATTATCTTAACCTAATCTAAAAGTCAACTTTAATGTATAATGGCAACCACCATTTGCCCATCACCACTTCCGCTTTGACCTTTACTTTGGGATTCGTTCTTGGTAACAGATCGTTCGGGAAGAATCGAGAATGGTTGAACCGTTATTAGCCTCTCAAGCCCCTCCGGCAAAACAGTCTTCTGAGGTAGTCCGAGAATCGATGAATGGCCATTGAAAACCAATTCGATGTCAGCTTCATTTCCAGCCTCGCCTTGAGAGAAAAGCAGATCCAACAGAACTATCGGCCCATCATAGCCGTTCACAAGTGGTTCGCCCGGCGGCCCGGCACTTTGTTCAGGGGCTTGCTTCTCTCGGAATTCTCGGAAAGAGCCCTTCCTGAAGTCTTTTTCCAGGCGAATCAATTTCCAGGGTTACGCATCGCCGATCCCTTTATGGGGGGAGGAACGCCGCTCCTGGAGGCCAATCGTGTGGGCTGCGATATTATCGGCTACGACATTAATCCGATGTCCTATTGGATTGTGAAACAGGAAATCGAGCATCTTGACCTCGGTCACTATGTCGAAGCAGCGTATTCCCTCCGAGAGACTCTGGAGAAGGAAGTGGGCCGGTTGTACCGAACCACGTGTGTTTTCTGCGGTGCTGGGGATGCGCATGTGAAGTATTTTTTGTGGGTCAAAGTCGCGAATTGTCCAAAGTGTGGACATGATGTCGATCTTTTCCCGGGCTATCTGATAGCCGGAAACTCGCGCCATCCGAAAAATGTCTTTGTTTGTGCCGCTTGTGGGAAATTGACGGAAACGGACAACAGGAAATCCCCTGGCTTCTGTGTTCATTGCCACGCCGATTTGTCGGCAAATGGTACGGCAAGGCGAAGCCGTTACAGCTGCACAGGATGCAGGGCCACAAATTCATACCCGGATTCGACATTCGGGCCTCCCCGCCATAGGCTTTTCGCAATGGAGTACCACTGTTCTTCCTGTAAGGACAAACATGTGGGCCGGTTTTTCAAATCACCGGATGCCGAAGACCTCTCTCGAGTCAGGGAGGCCGAGCGGAAATGGGCGAAAATGCGTCCCAGGTTTGTCCCGGACGAGGAAATTCCTTCAGGAGATGAGACCAATCGCCTGCATCGGTGGGGGTACACCCATTATCAGGAGATGTTCAATCCCCGGCAGCTTGTCGGCCTCGAGCTGGCCGCCCGGCTGATCTCCCGAGTGCCGGACGAACGAGTCCGCAACGCACTGGCAACCAATCTCTCCGATTTATTGCGCTATCAAAACATGTTGTGCCGCTATGATACTATGGCGCTGAAATCGCTTGACATATTTTCCGTTCATGGTTTTCCGGTGGGCCTTGTTCAATGCGAGTCGAACATGATGGGAATCATGGAGCCGACCAGGAATGTGTGCATAGGAAGTGGCGGCTGGGCCAACATTATTGAAAAATTTCGGAAAGCCAAGCTTTACTGCGAGAAGCCCTTTGAGGTGAAATACCGTGGGGGGAAAAAGGAGATCATTTCGATTGCGGGCGAGTGGATCGGAGACAGCAGGAACGAGCACGGTGCCGGTGAAAGGCGCGATGTGGAAATTCGATGCGAGGACGCCACCGCTATGGATCTCGCTCCAGGTTCTTTGGATGCCGTGTTAACCGATCCGCCGTACTTTGGAAACGTTCAATATGCCGAGCTGATGGACTTCTGCTACGTGTGGCTTCGTCGATTGGTGGGTGCAGAGACCCCGGGATTTGAAAGAATATCCACCCGCAATGCTCAGGAATTGACGGGTAACGAAGACATGGGAAGGGGGCTGGAGCATTTTGCCGAAGGCCTGTCCTCCGTATTCCAGCGAATGGCCGTTGCCCTGAAGCCGGGGGCGCCATTAGCGTTCACCTATCATCACAATAAGTTGGAGTCCTATTATCCTGTGGCCGTCGCTATCCTCGATTCCGGCCTCGCTTGTTCGGCCTCGTTGCCTTGCCCGGCGGAAATGGGGGCCTCAATCCACATCAATGGCACAGGTTCTTCCATTATAGATACTGTCTTTGTGTGCAGGTCGACGGGTTCGGTGCCCCGGGACTGGGTTGTGGATTCGGTTGCCGGTGTTGCCAGGCTCGTGGAAGAAGACCTCCGTGGTCTTCAAGCCGGAGGTGTCAATCCGACCCGGGGGGATATCAGATGCATTGTTTACGGCCACCTCATTCGCCTTGCCATATGGTCCCTGCGAAAGGGATGGAAAAAGAACGAAGGGATCGGCAGGCGCGTCACCCGGGTTGCTGAATGGTTGCTCGACTTCGGTGGGTGGCAGGCCGTCGAAAGGCATCTGGGACAGGGACTCAGACCGCAGATGAATGCCCCCCTTCTGGGCGTCCGTGAAAGCGCTGAAAAGTATGGAGACAGGCATGCCGACATTTCCTTTTGAAGTTCCCTTGAAAAAGATCTTGAAGGATCCCGAGCGGTATGTCGATGCCGTATTTTCTTGTCTGGAGTCTGAGTTTCTGGTGATGCCAAAGGGCGTGGGGTTTGTTGAATACCCGGTTTTCGAACGCGGCTACGAGGCTCTGAAGGCGGCAACAAAAGGGTTTACCGACGTTAAGCCGGCAAACATCTATCCGGTAACTCTATCAGAGCCGATTTCAATCGTCGTGCTCCGAACGGTGCTCGGTTTCACCCCGCCTGAGTGGGCATATGTAACCACACGAAGGACCGGGATTGATGTGAGCCAGGGATTCGTCCGCTCGCTTGACCGGAAAGTGAGAATGGCCCCGGAAAAGCCCTTGAAGCAGGACGGTGTGACCAAAGAAAGACTTAAGGCCATGGTTGAAACCTTCTGCAGCTTGATCGCGGAACGGGTTCCGGGCGTGGAAGAGGGTCAACTGCACCGCCTTGATAAAGCCGACACGAGGCAGGGAACGCAAAGCGTTAAGCACATCGCAGGGATGGGGATTCCCTATGCGATGCTCTTGTATGAGCGTTTTCTCGGGAGGCCATTTGCCGGGCACCGCGATTCAGTCAGCGAGCTGGTGGGTGACACGCTCGAATCGGCCATTGAAGATGTGCTCACGAAGTCAGGGATCAGCTTTAGGAAGACAAAACGGGCCGAACGAATCGAGGGGTTTGATCAAACGCCCGATTTCATTATTCCGAGCGAGTTCAATCCCCAGGTCATCATAGAGGCCAAGATCACCGAAGATGACGGCACAGCCCGGGACAAGGTCACCCGCATTCAGCACCTCGGGGAGTTGAGCCTTGCCGGTCGGACTGTGGAGAACCCTAAATATGAGGTGATAGCCTGCATCGGAGGGCGAGGATTTGGCGAACGACGCGAAGACATGAAGAAAATGATTATTGCGACCAGAGGCAAGGTCTTTACACTCAAAACCCTGGACCGTCTTGTCGACAGCACGCGTCTCAAAGAATTCCGGACCAAAGAGGGATGAAATGCAGATGTCCCAACTGGCAAGAGGCACGGTCATGAGAATGCAACTTTGTTTTGGGGGCCGAATGTGTTTGTGATCTCTCATGCCACGAAAAGCGCGCATAGATGCTCCAGGCGCTCTGCGTCACCTTATTTCCCGAGGAATCAAGCGAAGAAGGATTTCCCGGGATGATACTGACCGGGACAATTTGGTCGACCGGCCCAGCAAAATCCTGGTTGGACTTCAACGCCGTGTTATACTTGGCTGTTGATTCCCAATCGCATTTTCTCGCTGCTAAGAACGGAAAAGGTTCCTATTTCAACGGGCAGGGGCGGCTGCTGACTGCCAGCAAGTCGGTGCAACGGGGTGAAACGATAGCCTTGGATAAACAATCGTGGGCTTGTCAAGGAATGAATCTTATAATTTCATGCCCGTCCCCATTCCCACACATTGGGCCTCCTTTATTTTGGGCCTTAGAGGCGTTCAGTGGAAGCGGAGGAACAGATGGTGAATGATGAGGGCGCTTTTAGGTGACGAGGTGCAGTGGTGGCTGACGTACGTATGTTTCAATGAGCAAATTTTCTGCTGGTGGTAAGGTGGTGGGGCGGTGTTGTACACAGCGCCATTTGTCGTAAGCGCATTCTCGACTTGGTCAGACCACTCCTTTTCGCTTCCAGTTTGAACGTATCCAAGCATGCCAGCCTCATCATGGGTGAGCGGGTATTTGCCTGAAATAAAGCATCCCATCCCTTCTGCTCCAAGGTAGGCAGAAACTGTGTGTCCTGTTGTTTTCCCCAAGCGCTTGGCTTCGAAACGTAAGCGTGGACGAAGGCCTCGAACGCCAGTTCTCTCAAACTCGATGTCTACTCTGGGTCGGAACTTGCCGTGCCTGCCAGCTACATTCAAGGGTGGATCATCTCCAATAGCATAGTACACTGCCCAGCCCGGCGCGTTGTCTGATTCTATAAGTTTCCTCATGACTCGGACGAGTTCGCCTGTGATGGCTGGCTCTTCCCAGTTAGCATACCGTGAACTGTTCATCTGTTGGTACCCCAAGGCGACCAATTCATGGGCGTGGTAACGCAATGCTATAGCATAGGTGGCTCGAATGTCTGGGCTAGTCGCCATTAGATGTTCTGTTGTCCTAAGGTTTCTGCAATTACTTCGCCAGCATCCAGAATCGCCTGGCGTCTTGTCCACTGGATCTGTTCCAAAGGCTTAAATATGTATACCGTGTTATCTGAATACACCCTAAGATCCCTGGCAAAATAAAGCCACTGGCTGTGCGGCTTCAATAAGTGATCCCTTGTCTTCGCCAGCGAGATCGCAGCTTTTTCATCTGCATGAAATACTGACGGAGTGGCATCCTGGCCAGTCGTTAAAGTAATAGCAATGATTGCAGATAATTCATCACAGAACGCATTAACCGTATGCCGAACCCCAACAGAGTTTCCCAAGAAAGCATCTAGTTCAGCCTTAAGTGTCTTGAGATATCCGTTTATTATCTTTTGACTGGGAAGTGCGGTGACTATGCGGGGAACCTTACCTTTTATCGTCTGCATGTTCCAGCGGACAAAATCTTCGATCAGAATGCGTTCCGATTTACCGAGTCTCAGCGACTGGACTACGCGATGATTCATTTCGTCTATGAGGTCTTGAGAGACGTTCTTACCATCGCTGCTCTCATTTTTCAGTGAATCGCGTAAATCTGCCCATTCCTGGATCTGTTTTTCCGTAAGTGTATCAAGTGGGACGGGGAGACTCTTTAGGGCATTCAGTGTCGCCATCGAAGTGCTGATGCCCCATTGAGGTGTAGTGAAAAACTGTTGATAGGTTACGAAATCCGAGCTCAGGTATAAACTCAACGCTTTGAGCGTTTTTCCCGTGTTTTCTGGCCCTGCAATTCCGATTTGCCGGGGTGGAACAGCGATAAAGCGGTGAGATCTGAAGCCCTGCTAGTCCTCCTCTTTTTCTCAAATTGGCGAGACGAGGAGGTATTTGAGATATGGCTTTTTCAGGAAAAGCAAAAATACGCCCACATCTTCTGAGCTTCGAAAAATCTATCCGCATCTTGCCAGCAAGACTTGGCATCGGATCAATCGCCTCTTTTGACTTCGTCGGATCGCGGAGTTCAAATCCCTGGTGCGCCTGTGTGAGCCCTTTGGCATTAAGGAAATCGGTCAATGTGGGGAAACGTTTTGCGACGCGACGAAGTAACTTACAGTCACGGAATGTTCCCCACATGGCAAGTTTCCAGGGTTCCATACTGCCGGTGGCTGCCTCAATACGACCTATTTCGCCAAGCTCAGACCCATTGACAACGATGCTCCAGGTATCTTTCTTAGCGCGTTCGCGAAAACTTCTGTTGGCTCTCTGGCTTACAACGAAGGGAGCAAAGGTCAGAATCCTATCTTGATTATCGGCGAACATTTCACGCTCAACCGCAGGAGAATAAAATAGCGCCAACGCTGGAATTTCAGAACGCCCGGAGAAAAGAACATATGCCAGGTTAGAAAAGTTCGCCACACACCAGACACAGACAGAACTGAACAGCCTTTGCCTGAATCGCGTCGACTCAAATTTGAAAAGCGTCATTGCAGGAAGCACTATTCCGGAAACTGCATCTTTTTTGAGCAAGGGAAGAGACCGCCAGACAAAGGCTTCGGCAATCTGGTTACCCCCAATGGGATACGTATTGGCATGTTTAGTAACCCAGTGACGAACATGTTTATCTTCCTCGTCGTCAGTGCTAAACTCTCTCCACGGTGGATTTCCGACAAGCCAGTCAAATGAAAGATTTTGACTTTTGTAAGTCCATTCGGAATCGGGGTCAAAGAAATCAGTCTGAAAAATGTTACTCCCTCGCAAAATAGGGAGCTTGAATCGTGGATTATTCTCCAAATCCGGTGGCGTTGTGTAATCCAAAAGGGTCAAAATCAGGCTCATTTCTGCCACCTGGCATGCATCGCCGTCTCGATCCACGCCGTAGATATGGCGAACAAGTAGATCACGCAAGTCCTTGGGGCGCAATGAACCGCTGGCCAGCCGCTTTTCGATCAAGGCTCGATAGCATTGCACAAGAAAAGCCCCCGATCCACATGAAGGGTCTAGAACCTGCATTCCTTCCACCAAGGGGTGCCGCATTTCGAGTTCGTTCAGCATATAGTTAACAAGCGGCAGCGGTGTGTAGTAGGCTCCAGCTTTCCTACCGCGACTTGATTTGCCTTTTTCCGGCGCGTGCAGGAACTGTTCGTAAATAACTGAAAGGGTCTCAATGGGTATGAAAGAAAAATCATATGGCTGGAAATCCAAGTGAAGCTGGCCGTCGGGTGAATCCCCAGAAAAGACGCCTGCGACGAGTTGAAGGTGAGGCAGACGTATGGCATCTATTTTTAGTGGGAAGACCGCCCCGTTGAGCCATTCATCGAGGCGTTGGTTTACATCTTGGAAAGCTTTTATCTTGGCCCTTCGGCTGAAAACATCATCAGGTTCAATATTCCACTTCGAAAGCTTACGATCCGAGAGAATCTCACGGTCCCGAAGGTATCTCAGGTAGACAAACTTCCCAATCAGTGCATGAGCCAGATCCCTGGTTATCCCCTCGCGCCGCAATTCTTGCTCCAGTTCTCTCAAGTTGGATAGAAGAGTCCAGTCTACCCTTGTGCGCGGCGTTATTTCGTCTCCCCAGACATCCCAAATCCTTCCGTTGTCTATTGCATCAGCGCGAAGTGAACTTAGCCGATCAGCGATTTCATTAAAAGCGATAGAAGCTTCAAGAATTCCCCGTGATCGCTCATTATCAGTGTGCCTGGCAAATCGAAATCCACAGTACAACCGAAGTCTTGCGGGCGTTTCGACAAGTACAAACGGCGCAACATCTTGATTCCAAATACGTTGATGTATGATGTTTGATTCTGCCTCGTTACGTGCTTTACAATAAAAAACTATTGGGATATCGACATTTCGTTGACGGTCATTAAGGACGTATACCCCACGGAGGCCACAATTTTCGACAGCTTTGCGGTATACATGGCTGAATCTAGATGAAGAGGGTTTCCCAATTTCACCACAGTCAATGAAGTTAGGAGACTGTTCGTAACCCAGTTTTTTCAATACGCCTGTATTGCTCATGTC